>OLFW01000134.1_pt1 | contig 73217 bp, 52 predicted proteins | sample 1605351 | NCBI WGS metagenome assembly OLFW01 (sample SAMEA3888918, study PRJEB22519) | human gut metagenome | biome: human gut; feature: human-associated habitat; material: faeces | place: Denmark | collected 2010 | reverse complement strand
TCTCCAAAACGGTCTTGCCGTCGTAAGTTACCGAATAAACAGGTTTACCGTCCTGTAACTGAAAATCGAGTTTCAAACGAGAATCAGGACCAGTTACTACAGCCTGTTGAGCAAAGGCCTGTACTGCTCCCGCGAATAATAAAGAAAATAAAGTAAGCTGCTTCATACACAGTTTATATCATAAAACAATAACCTATCTTAAACTTATATTCCAATTAGGGAGCCGACCAAATCAGCCCCCTAATTCGATATTATTTTCCGTAAGCATAAACTTCAGACAATGAACAGTTCTGATCACGGTAACTACTAAGGATTCTGATTTTCACATAGCGGCCTGTTGTCGGAATTATACCAAACACTTGCTTGTCTGTATTTTGCTTCATCGTGAAACGTCCTACCGGCTCTCCCCAATCATTTCCATCTGCACTGACATAGAATTCACCTGTTCCAGTATCTGTAAATCCACTTCCTCGCTGCACCATGGCAAACTGAGCAAAAGTATAACTCTGTTTAGCATCCAACACGATCTCATACGGAAGCACTCTCTGTCCACTGCCATTCTGCCAAATTGAATGCCAATATGTACCCAAGTCTCCATCCAATACTTTATTAGCTGCTCCATTAGAGCCCTCACCTGTAGTTTCCTCTGAATTTGCTGTGGCCGTCCATCCAATACGATTCAGTTCTTTCGCCATAATACGAATCTTAACCGGATAGATATTCATTGTTGCAGAAACTTCAAACTGAGAAACACTCTTAATTTTCACAGGTAAAATGTAATCACCTGGAGTAGTAAATTTAGACCCATCAATTGTAACACTCACCTTGGAAGTCGTTGTTCCCGCAGGAAGAGAAAGTGATTCAGCAAAAGAATAGCTGCCTTCCGGCATCGCTTGGAAAACCGTTCCGTTTTCTTCATTATATTCTGTGATGAAATCTGCGGTTTCGACTCCTAGTTCACACGATAGTTCCCATTTATTTTCCGTATCCAGTCCTATCTCGATTTCTTCCGTAATTGAAGGAACTTCTCCAAATGGGAATTCCTTTACCTCCTCATTCTGAACGAAGAACCCTATATTCGGAGTCACAACCCCTGTTATTTGAAGAAACAATTCATTCTTTTCCGCATTCACGGAATCAGTCTGACTCGTAACTCTCAACGGTAATACCCATTTTGCATCCGGATTACTTTCAATCAGTTCCTTCACCTTGGTTGAATTGACAGATACATTCACCGATTTTGAATGATCTTCAGACGTAAATACCAGGTCAGCAGTTTCCAAAGAAAAACTTTCCTCGGAAAGCACCTTATAGTTTACAGCTTCAGGGGTACTATACAGTTGGTCTACTTCCTCCTGACTTAATATATTTATCTGCGCATTGGCTGTCTGAGTCGGATCACTTCCACTTTTGATTACTGATAAGGTATAAGTATAATTCTCACCAGTATCATATAACGTCATCTCTTGTTTTCCACTATTATTCACATACAATATTTTATGATATTCCTGTGGCACAAGATTTTCCAAGTCATACTTGGAGTTATTGCAGGCACTCAACAATATAAGACATCCTGCCAAACAAATTGTATTCTTTCTCATCAGATTCATTTCTTAAAACATTAATAACCTGGAGCCTGTACTAACTGAGGATTACTATACAGTTCATCCATTCCTTGTCTAGACCAAATCGGCATCAAGTAGAGACGATTATCCCATTTAAAGGGCTGGTCAATCAAGGTCGGCTGATTAAACTCCTCAAAACTTGGATTTTCAGCCAATCCATTCAAACCGTATCTCACTCCGGCTTTTAACACAGTAGGAGCAATCATCCAGCGACGCACGTCATAATAACGGAAACCTTCTTCATACAACTCTACAAACCGTTCATTACGAACCCAGTCCATCAATGTCATATCTCCGGTCAAATCAGCATCCGTCAATTCTTTCAAGCCCGCTCTTTCTCTAATCTCATTCAAGTTCGCAAGCGCTTCCGTAGTATTCTCCAATGCCGCATAACATTCCGCCAAATTCAAATACAATTCAGCCATACGGATATACGGACGTCGAGCCGCACGATGCGTTCTTGTTCCGTTCGCTCCAAAGCGGATATTAGGATCGATAAATTTCTTAGAAAGATATCCGGTTCCTGCACAGTTACGAGTATTGCTCTGACTCCATCCATTGGTATTGGTATTCTTAAAGTTCAACCAAAGAGAGTTTCCGTCATTGATTTTTTTCGCATATTCACATCCATCAAATGCAATCCAAGCATAAAAACGAGCCTCACGTTTTGCATTCAGTTTTATAATATCATTCTTCACATCTTCTCCATCCAGACGATCAGTAACCAGTTCTGGACTTTGAACAGCATCATTAAAACGCTTATACCAATCCGATTCCGGATAGAAGCTCGCATCCTGACTAGGCAGTTTTCCATTCTCTGTATAAAAATGCTGCACAGCATACAAGGTGGGAGCCATTCCCGACCATCCACCAGCATACTGTCCGTCACTTTTCTTCACCACCCTACTCGGCAGACGTGAATCCGTAGCTTCTCCTCCGTTATTCACATCCGAATCGATACGATTTGCCCAAATCAATTCTTTGTTACCTTGTCCCTCATTCGCAGTTACCAAATATTGGAACATACGGACTCTTCTCTTGAAAAGATCATTTTCCTCTGTTTCCACCTCTTTTCCTGGAATATAGGGTAAGCCCAATCCGTCATTTTCTGCAATCCGGTCGGCAGCCTCTATACTGAACAGTTCATAACCTGCCGCTTTTGCAGCTGCCAATGCCTCCTGTGCAGCAGTCAATGCCCGTTCCCACTTACTACGGTCATAAGTAGTGCTTACCAATTCCATTCCATATCCAAGAGTTTCAAAGTTTACATTCTTCCAGTTCGGATAAGGAAATGAGCCATTCCACAAAGGAGATGCCGCACACAATAGAACTCTTGCCTTTAAAGCCTTACAAATAGTAGAAGTAGCCCGTCCTAAATCGTCCGTTTCTCTGACGGCAGGTAAAATTGTAGCAGCCGTATCCAGCTTCTGCACAATGTAATCCACGCAGTAATCAAAGTGAGAACGTCCTGGAATCTGACTATTTGTTATATTCGGATCCACTTTTTCTGTGATAATCGGACAAGGCCCCATAGCCTGAAGAATCCGAAAATGATAATATGCCTCCAGGAACCAGCATTCAGCCTTATATTCATTCTTATCCTCTTCTGTCACTCCTACAGGTTGAAGCTCATCTATCAAACTTAGAAAATGGTGTACATATCCCAACCAGTTATACCCTGGTACCCAAAATCCAAAATCATCAAAATTCTTACCGTTTCCCCAAGTCATATAAGTAGAAGCAGAAACTGTTCCCCAAGCAATTTGCTGCTGGAAATCATTCCAAGGCTTCGGTGCTACAATCTCATCTGCAGATTGTTCAAAAGCATTGAAATCATAAGGCTGACAACGAGGCACATAACCATAACAGGTAAACAAAAAATTTTCTACTGCATTTTGATCTTTCATGGTATCCTCAAAATCGGCCTGTGCGGGAGGAATCACATCTAGATAATTACAGGCAGTCAACATACAGCAAGGTATTACCATCATCCGTGCTGTCTTATATATATTTTTTATCAATTTCATAGTTTCATGTATTATTCATTAAAATGTAAGTTGAACTCCCAGGTTAAAAGTACGCTGCAGAGGATAAGCATTCCAACTCAGTTCTGGATCCCACAATTTAAACGGACTAAATACTGCCAAATTGTCTCCACTCAGGTATACACGACAATAAGGGAAGCGATAACCAATCTCCAGTGTTTTAAAACGCAAGAAGTTGCCATTTCTTACCCAATAAGAACTAGGTTGCGTGTTATTAGAGATGTCGGCCTCCGTAATACCCATGCGGGGATAAGCTGCATTCGGATTCGGATTTTCTACCGACCAGTGATCGTCTGCAATCCACTGCATCAAGTTTCGTTCCAGTGTTTCCACTGTGATACCGTCACCGCCTCCAGCAAGAAATGGAGTGTATCCACTGTTTATCATAATCTTCCGCTTGGCCGAACCATTGAAGAATACTCCAAAGTCAAATTTCTTATACGATACATTCAAGCCAAAGCCATATTGAATACGAGGTACCCCATTATAAGGAGAAAGCATCACCTGATCTTCCGTAGTAATCTGTCCATCCCCATTTATATCCCGATACTTAATATCTCCCGGCATAATGTTAGAACCTAACTGAGACTGGTCTGCCCACTGATCAATTTCTTCCTGACTGGTAAATAATCCTTCTGCTACATATCCAGTCAACGTATTCAACGGTTTGCCAGTCTTAGTCTGCCAAGTATATGGATAGTTCGGTTCATCCACATATTTATATTCGTTTTGATTGTAAGTAAAGTTTCCACGCAAATCGATAGACCAATCCTTTCCAAACTGCTTAGACCAGTTCACGCTCAATTCATAACCCTGGTTCACTACTTCTCCGATGTTACTCCAAGGCAATGATCCCCAATAGCCCAACATATAAGGCCAAGAAGCACGTGCCATCAATATTCTGTCACGTTTGTCATGAAAATAATCAAAAGTGATATTCAATTGGTTAAACAGTGACATATCAAAACCAACATCAAACTTCTTCACATGTTCCCATCCTGCATTCTGCACAGCCAATATGTTAAATGCAGGTCCCTGTCTATTAATTTCACTTGTCGGCAAACCAGTCCAGAAATTATTAGCACCTCCTATCACAATATTATTCTGATACAAGAAATGAGGAGCTCCTCCATTGAATTCATCACTTCCTACCAAACCATAAGAAGTTCTCACCTTTAAATGACTGACGTAATTGCTAATTGGCTCCCAAAACTTTTCCGAGCTGATGACCCATCCCAAAGAAGCAGCTGGAAAGAATTCGAAACGCTCACCTTTTGCCAAACGTTCAGAACCATTATAACCAAAGTTAAATTCCAGCAAATACTTATTGGCAAAATCGTAAGTCAGACGACCTGAATAACCTTGATTTCTATTAGGCAACACATCGTTTCTATACTCACGCATCATATACATCAACATGGCCGACAAGTTATGGTCACCAAAACTACGCTTCCAGTCCAGACGTGCGTCAAAATAGAAGGTCTGATCCGAATTACGGCTAATTCCCGACTGGCTGAGATACTGATCACCAGTTTGTAACAATTGTAGTTCGTACTCATCGGTATCTGGCAAATAACTACCATCTTTCACCTTATAATAATAAGGTTTGATAGAACGATTATAAGAAGACTCCGACCAGTTCTTGAAGTTTACCAACGCCTTTAAACTCAATCCCTCCGTGATAAAGTCCAGTTTTTGATTCAAACTGATAGACGTATTCAGCGTATTGTAGTTCGTTTCTTTAAATGAGCCTAACATTTCTGCATAAGGGTTCTTTCCGAGTACATTTGGCTTTATTTCTGCATTACCAAAACGAATAAAACCGTCATCTCCTTCCTGACTTGGGAAATAAGCAGGAAAAGCCACGGGGTTCGCTCTCATTACAGTCTGGTACATATCCGACACACTATAGTTAGGTCCCTGACGATTTCCAATCTGTGCCATCATACGCAGGTCGATTGTAGTCGTATTGGTTACCTTATAAGAGATGTTATTCTGAAAATTATACTCCCAGTTATTAATGTTGGTATCATAATAATAATTCTTCGGTGCATCCAGCAAACCAGTATCATGGTTAGCTTGCAAACTCATATAGTAGGTCACACGTGAACCACCACCCTGAAGATTGATATTTGCGCGCTGGTTATAGTTTCCTTCCTTAAAAATCAAATCATACCAGTCTACATTCGGGTATACATACGGATTCAAACCTTTTTCAGTATTCAGAATCTGTTCTTCCGTATACTTCGGATTAGTGATAGGAGTAAGGCTTCTAGCCTGAGCAGCCTCATTGTAAGTACGCATAAAGGTCGGTCCGTCTGCAAATTCCACCACATTCATTGGACGGAAGTAAGAGGCTTCCAAGGACACATTTATCTTTGCTTTCGAATTTTCCGTACCACTTTTTGTAGTCACCAACATTACACCATTCGCACCACGGTTTCCATAAATAGCCGTCGCCGAAGCATCTTTCAACAAAGAAAAACTTTCGATAGACTCTGCCGGGATACGATTCAGATCCGAAGATGAAATTTCCACTCCATCCAACAGAATCAACGGAGTAGAACGTCCTCCAAACGTATTGATACCACGGATATAGAATTCAGAAGAAGAACCCGGTTCCCCACTGTTGGTCATTGACATGATACCTGCCAGTTTACCAGCCAAAGAACTGGTTAAAGAAGAAGACGGAACTTTCAAAGTAGAACCTTTTACAGTAGCTATAGATCCGGTCACTGATACTTTCTTTTGTGTACCCTGCCCCACAACCACTACTTCAGCCAGCATTTCATTGTCCGGTACAAGCTTTACATTCACAAGTCCCTGATCAGTAATGTAAATTTCCTGCTTTTTATAACCTACATAACTAACTTCCAAGGTACAGCTTTTTCCAGAGAAAGTAAGTGAAAAATTACCATCCAAATCAGTAATAACACCGTCATTGGTACCTTTTATGACCACATTAGCACCTATTACAGTCGACCCATCAGTTGCATCAGTTACCACACCGGAAATAGTACGTTGCTGTTGAACGGATTGAGCAGAAGCTTTACTCAATATAATTTCCTTTCCATTTACTTTATACACAATTCCACTACCCCCAAAAACTTCTGAAAGTACTTCCTCAATGTCCCCATTGAGATTATAGTTTTTCTTAGCGGTCCCCTCCAAGTCACTCGACTTGTAAAAAAATGAATAATCAGTGGTTTCTTCTATTTCTTTTACCACTTCCAACAAAGACATAGAATTTCCCCTTAAAGGAATCTGCCCAGTAAAAGGTACAGACCAAACATCCGACGAAGGATACAATAAGAGCGACAGAATCAAACTCCTACAAAACAAACTTCTTTTTCTCATTTTTCATGTGTTTAATTTATAGTTAACCATCATTCAAAAATTAGGTTTTGTAATAAATACACTTATCAAAAAGAAAAGACTACATAATACAATAAGTTTTTTATCATTCCCACATAAAAAAACACTGTAGAAATTCAACTTCAAATTTCCACAGTGCATATACAATTAACAATCAATCAAGCTATTTTATTAGAATATAGCGTAAACCTTCTTTCTTATAATTCAAGCATGAGGTAAAGCATATTTTTTCAATGACTGACTCCACTTTTTCATCATTTCGTATAGTACCAGTCAACAATAACCCATGATTTACGGCCTCATCCAGTTCCACCTCTACCCGATACTTTTTCCGAATGAAGTCCATCAAATTATCTATCCGAATATCCGTAAAACGGTAATTTCCATCCAGCCATTGTATATTTTCTGAAAAATTCTCGACATGAGTGGAACCCGTATGCACATTATATACCAAACGCTGAGAAGGTGTCATACTAATTAATGACTGATTTTTACCTATAAAATCAATGGCACCCTCATATAGAGCTATAATCGAAGTATCCAGTGTAGGCTGATTCACTGAAAAAACAGTACCCTTAACCTCTATGCAAGCCGTATTGATATAAACCTTGAAATCTGTATTGGCTTTCTTTTTTACCTCAAAGACTGAACTTCCTGTCAGCCAGACTTCACGTTTAGCCAGAAACTCGGAAGAGATTCGTACCTTACTATCCGGTTCCAGCCAAACAGTAGAACTATCCGGCAAAATATACATTCGACCTTCCGCATAAGAGTGCTCTATGTAGGCTAAGTTTCCTACCTCAGGTTTTTCAGAAACCTTATATCCCCAATAGAACAAGATTCCGACCAACGCCGCAGCAACCAGCCATCCTGCCCGCAAAATATAACGTTGAGGAGAGAATATTTTTCTATCTACTTCGTTCCAAATCTTCTCCTTAATCTCCTGATTTTCGTCCGTATGCTCACTTCTTACTTTTTCCCATTCTTTATGAAGCTGTTCCACAAAAGGTTTCCAGTTCCCTAAATTTTCTATTTTATGATTTTTCCGGTTCATGCACCTAAACTTATTTCATTTATTATAAATACACAATATAAAAAGAATTGACTACAAAGCTATACACTTTATTGTCATTTTTCACATTCGTATTCATTTTATTCAAAAGATTTTCAACAATAAGATTATTTATCTACATTTGCATGCATAGAATATTTAAAGAACGCTAATAAATTTTTCTGCTTCTCAATATGATTGATATTATCTGTCAAATTAAACAAGGGAATTCCAAAGCTTTTAAAACGATTTTTGACCGATACTGGAGCATCGTATATCGTTTTACAGGTTTATACCTTATGGATAATTATGAAAAAGAAGAAATCACACAGCAGGTATTTATCAAACTTTGGGAAAAGCGAGAACTATTGGATGAGGAAAAAGATTTAGACGGACTACTCTTCATTATTACAAGAAACCTGATATTCAACCATATCCGCAAATCTATCAATGAAGAGAAACTGACCGAGACATTGCAACTGGCCACAGAGGCATCAAGTGAGATTGAGTCAGGTATAGAAGCGGAAGATTTAAAAAAATACATTGACAAACTTGTTTACATGCTTCCTGAACGACAACGTACCGCATTCATCTTAAGTAAGAAAAGAGGACTAAAAGTAAAAGAAATTGCAGAAGAAATGCATATCTCAGAAAAAGGGGCTGCCAGAAACCTGTATCTAGCAACAAAATTCCTGAAGAAACATATCTTGTTCTTTTGGCTTGCATATTCTGTTTTCTCACACTCCGACTTCTCCTTTCAATCCCTAGAAGAAGTCTCTCTGAATCCTTGGGGAGCTATTCCTGAATGCCGTTTAAAAAATTTACTGAATGAAGCTTGATCTGCAAAATTCAGTTTAGCCGCAATCTCCTGAATACTCAAATCAGTTGCCAGCAATAGGTTACGGGCCTCACTATAAATCAGTTCATAAATAAACGCATTGACGGTTTTCCCCGTCTGACTTTTCACAAGAAGTGTAAGATATTGCGGAGTAATGTGTAAGGCATCTGCATAAAATGCTACCTGATGTTCTTCCTTAAAATGATTCATCAGCAGCGTAATGAATTCACGAAGTTTTAAACCTTGCCGATTCGGTATAACTACCTGCCCTATAGGATTCTCCCGGTCAAGCATATTATCCAGTTCCAAATAAAATCTGACTAATGCATTCTGTATCAACTCCTGGTGATACAAATGTCCTTGACGTAAAATCTGGTTTCGAAGGTAAGTAATACATTCTACCAATATCTCCATATCGCTCATCGCGAGGCTTAAAACTGGATTACGATGCAGATTCATTCCTTTGGATATACGCTGCTTCAGATCAAACCCACTTATCCGGTCCACAAAATCTTTATGAAGGCACAAAAACACACACCTAAAGTCATCTGAAACATGGGAAAAACAAGTCAGATGCAGAGGAGACAACACACAAATCTGATGCGCCGAAACTTTATACACCTGTTCATCTATCGATAAATTAGCACTTCCTCCCAATACCAACACATAAGAAAAGGCATTGACATATACAGGATTTCCTTCTGCCAAAGCAAAGTCATGGGTATTATTTGGAACAAATACACCAATTTCTCCCTGATAGGCTACACCTTCTTTCTTTTCTAATACCTCTTTTATATTAATTATCTGATAATGTTCCATAAACGCACTATTTTCAATTTATAAAAATAGGAAATTCCTTTGGAAAGTCCAAAAATGGAAAAACAAAAGTTTCAGTTCAGACAAATTCCTTCTAAATCCAGACATCACCATTTTTCCGCAAAAACCTGACCTTTGCAGCGATAATTAAGACAACCACGTATTTATGATTCACAAACTTTTTATGACAGGATTATTGGGCTGCATCGGCTTTTGGTCTGCATCGGCCCAACCGCGCGTGCTGGGAGTAGAAGAACTCTTCCACCTGGCCGACGCGCACAGCAAAAGCCTGAAAGTACATAACCTGGCCGTCGACGAGGCAGTACAAGCCATCAAAGTGGCCAAGAACGACCGCCTGCCTTCCATAGAAGCCGGACTCTCGTTCAGCTACATCGGCGACGGTTGGATGAGCGACCGGGATTTTTCCAACGGCATGAAGGCCGACATGCCGCACTTTGGCAACAATTTTGCGTTTAAAGCCACACAAGCCGTCTATACAGGTGGTGCGGTTTCTACAGGCATCGAGATGAGCGAACTGCAAAAGGAGATGGCCGAAACGGAACTCGACAACGACCGGCAGAATGTGCGCTTCATGCTGGTGGGACATTACCTCGACTTGTTCCAGCTGCACAACCAGCGGAGGGTGTATGAGAAAAACATCGAACAGACCCGGCTGCTGATTGAGGAAATCCGTTCGGCTTTCGAACAGGGAGCGGCACTTCAGAGTGACATCACCCGCTATGAGCTCCAGTTGAAAAACCTGGAACTGGGACTGACCAACGTGAACAACCGGATTCGGATTCTCAACCGTCAGATGGTTACGACCATCGGGCTGGATATCCAAACGAAATTCTGCCGGACACCACCTTGCTTTCTGCCGGTATCGACAAACGGAGCGAGCTGCACTGGCAGGACGCACGCTCCCAAGCTCCGGTGATGCGAATGGCCGATTTGGGAGTCCGCATGAGTGAGAAACAGCAGGAAATGGCACGGGCCGGCCGACGTCCGACCATCGGACTGATTGCAGCCAATAACTTCGACGGCCCGATTCTGATTGAAGTGCCACCCATCAACAAGAACTTCAACTACTGGTATGTAGGGGTGAATGTCACCTACAAGTTTGATGCGCTGTTCAAGAACAACAAAAAGGTGAAACAGGCCAAATTGGCCACCCTGAAGGCACAGGAAAACAAACGGCTGGCCGACGAACAGTTGTCGAACAGTATCAATGCGGCGTATATCAATCTGGAAGAGGCTTACACCCGACTAGATACCAAGGAAAAGAACGTGCAGCTGGCCCACGAAAACTACGAGGTGATTCACAGTCGCTACCTCAACGGTCTGTCGCTGGTGACCGACATGCTGGATGCCAGCAACATCCAGCTGAGCAGTGAACTGGAGCTGGCCAATGCACAGATAGGTATCCTCTACCAGTATTTCATGCTGAAGAAAACCATCGGTACCTTGTAACTCAATTTCTCTATATAAAGAACATTCATTTTCAAACGCTTATACATCATGGCTAATATAAAAAGAAACAAACAGATTTCGAATATCATTCTTACCGTCATCATCCTCGCAGGAATTGTGTGGGTGTGCAGTCATTTCGTCCACCTGGGCAACGTGGAATATACCGACAATGCACAGGTGAAACAACACATCACTCCCATCAACACCCGCGTGCCGGGATTCATCAAGAAAATCTATTTCGAAGAATACCAGAAAGTCCGCAAGGGAGACACCCTGTTAGTGATTGAGGACTCGGAATACCTGCTGCGTCTGGCACAGGCCGAAGCCAACTACCAGAATGCATTGGTAGGAAAGGATGCCATGCACACCACCATCAACACTACACAAAGCAACATTCTGGTGACCGATGCGGGTATCCGCGAAGCAGCCGTCCGCCTGAAGAATGCGGAGGCCGACTACAAACGGTACACGGAGATGATCAAGAAACATGCCGTCACCGTCCAGCAGTACGACCGGGTAAAGACGGAATACGAAGCGGCCAAGGCCCGCTACGAGCAGATGACCCGCCAGAAGCAATCCACCTCCCTGGTGAAACACGAACAGACCCAACGCCTGGAGCAGAACGACGCGGCCATCAAAGTAGCGGCTGCCGAACTGAACCTGGCCAAGCTGAACTTGTCGTACACCGTCATCGTGGCCACTGCCGACGGAATGACCGGCCGCAAGAACATCCACGAAGGACAGCTGGTACAACCGGGACAGACCATGGTGACCCTGATTGACGAGACAGAAAAGTGGGTCATTGCCAACTACAAGGAAACGCAGACCTCCGTCATGCAGAACGGACAGAAAGTAGACATTCTGGTGGATGCCGTACCGGGCGTGAAATTCACGGGCGTGGTTTCTTCCATCTCGGATGCCACCGGCTCTTCCCTGTCCCTGATGCCGCAGGACAATTCCGCCGGCAACTTCGTCAAGGTGGAACAGCGCATCCCCGTACGCATTGAATTTACAGCCGACAACAAGCTGGAAGACCTGGCACGCCTCCGTGCCGGAATGAATGTGGAATGTAAAGTGAGATACTGATATGGCCGGACCGAATATGCCTACCCGTGTCATGATGTTCCGCGACTTCGTGCCGGACAAGGTACGGGTATTTCTTTGTCTCTTCTTCGCCGTGACCTTCCAGTTCAGCGGCGGCATCTACCTGTCGTCCGTGTCGCAGATGGTCGGCTCACTGGCCCTGATGCAAGAGGATGTGATGATGGCCGGCTATGCCTCCTTTGTGGGCATGACGATTATCTTCCCCATCCTCTTCCGCCTGAAATTCCGGTTCACCACCCGCAGCATCCTGCTGTTCGTGTGCCCAGCCCTGATTGTGTGCAACCTGATTACGATGCATACCGAAAGCCTCCCGGTGCTGGTCATTGTCTGCTTCTTTGCGGGCATGCTGCGCATATGGGGTACCTTCGAAGCCCTGTCGAACGTGCAGCTGAGTCTGACGCCGACCCGTAACTTCGCCGTGTTCTTCCCCGTGGTGTATATGATTGTACTGGGAAGCATCCAGCTTTCGGGCCTGCTCACCGTCTACCTGGGCTACTGGAGCAACTGGCACTCCATGCACTGGTTCATCATGGGACTGCTGTTCGTACTGTGGGGACTCACGGCTGCCCTCACTCGCCACTTCCGCTTCATGAAGCCGCTGCCCCTGTTCGGCATCGACTGGCTGGGAGGAGCCTTGTGGTTCATCTTCCTGCTGTCTGTCATCTTCGTGTTCGAATATGGCAAGTTCTACGACTGGTTCGATTCCCTGCAAATCCTCCTCGGTACCCTGATTGCCATTCTCTCGCTGGCCCTCAGCATCCACCGGATGATTGTCCGCCGGCATCCGTACATCGCCCTGGAAGCCTTCAAGTACCGCAACCTCACGTCCTTGCTCTTCCTGTTCCTGATGCTCTGCTTCTTTCTGGCGGCCCCGACCGTCCTGCAAAACATCTTCACACACGGCATCCTGCAATACGACGTGTTGAACGATGTCTCGCTGAACTGGTAGAACCTGGGAGGCACGGTGTTGGGATGCATCTTTGCCTACCAGTGGCACGTCCGCCTGCACGGAGGATACAAAGTACCCGTCTTTTTAGGATTTGCCCTGATTGTGGGCTACCAGTGTTTCATGTACTTTCTCATCGACCCGAACATGAACATCGAATGGCTCTACGTCCCTACCCTGCTGCGCGGAGCCGGTTACATCATTCTGTACATCTCGCTCACGGTGTACGTCACCGGTATCGTCCCCTTCCAGCATTTCTTCCAAGTATTGTCCATTCTGGGCTTCATCCGTACCGGATTCGGTTCCGTACTGGGAGGCGCCATCTATAGCCGGGTATGGCAACACATCTTACCGGAAAACTTCCAGACCCTCTCCATCGAACTGGACGAGGTGAACACGGCTCTCAATATGCAAACCTTCCATAGCATCTATGGGGAAGCCATGAAACAGGCCACATTGGTCAGCCTGAAAGAAATGTACGGCTGGGTCTGCATCGTCGGCGTCTTGTTTCTGGCCCTCATCCTCTTCGAAAAGTTCTTAAATCAGAATGTAGTGGGACGTTTGCCCCGCATCCGACGCATCAAGCACCTCATGAAACGTGAAAATGCTTAATTATCAGTAACGGTGCGAAGGAAGAAAGAGAGACTGCATTCCCTGACGGAAACAGTCTCTCTTTCTACAATCCTCCCTTCAAAACCTCCACTCATGGGGGCACCGTAATATCAAAATACCTCAAGGCCTCACCGAGCACGGCACACTGTAGGCCTTTCGCTTCGCCCGCATCTCCTTGGCCAACCCATCGGCCTGTGCCTCATCCATTGGTTTTTCGAACAGCTCGTCCGCTTTCTTCACCAATGCCTCCAGTTCCTTGGCCTGAGGTTGCGACAATTCGAAATAATCGTCGTCGCCATGGCAATACAGCAGTCTCAACCGGGCCAGCATGGTTTCTGCCTTCAAGGCAATCATTCCTTTGCACACCGGAACCGGCGAACTATCGTCTTGCGACAATTTCAGTTGAGGGGTTACCGCATCGATATACGAAATCTTTTTCTCCTGCCGGAAATCGTTTCCATCATAATCCATCGAGCAAATAACATAGTTACCATTGAGATAATCTATAAAATAAATCCGATTGCGGGTATATTGCATCCGGTCTACATCTTCAATGACCGAAGGCATTTGCAACTGCCGGATGACCTGTGCCTGCTGCCCGCAGAAATCACTCTTCAGGATTTGCTTTTTCCCGTCACGAGCCGTCTGGTAATACCAATATCCGTCGGCATAGCGGGTCTCGGTCTTGATGGCTTCTCCCTTGGCATTGTACCGGCGAACCACACATTTCTCCGAATCGAACTTGTTTCCAGAGGGCACATAAATGCGCTCCGGCAAATTCAAGTGTGGTTTCGGATGAGCAAATGCGCTATAAAACAAGTCATCCGAGCAAAGGAAATATTTGTTGATGCTTCCCATTCCCGGCATCTTATAGGTGCTGGCGTCATCAAAAGTCGCGTCGGCATGATACCAGTTCCCGTCTAGATAAATGCGGTTCCACGCATGCCCGGAACTTCCGGGAATCGCCCCTGTCACGTAGTCGGTCGGGATGCCCAGCCCGTTCATCAACAATGAATACGACAGGCTGTAGCCTTGACAGACCGCCTTATGCGTCAGAAAGACGCCCAATGCCGAAAAAGAAGCGTAAGCCAAATTAGAAAAATCTTCGTTGCGCTCTCCATATACCACCTCGTTACAAACCTTCTGATAAAGGGTATAGGCAATCTCTGCTTGGCTCATCCGGTGGTCCAAGAAAGAAGCATCAAAGCAAGGGAGATAGGTTTTGAGAGGAATAAACGCAAAGCGTTGTAAATAAGCGGTTTTGCAGCAGTTTGCCATTACAGCCAAACAGCAGGGAAAGGAAGGATTATGCAAGGTTTCCGCTACCAAGTCATTACCTGTTCCGCTGTCTGCTTAAAGCCTGAGAAACAGCGTTCCTAATGCTTGTAAACAAGCATTATACGTGCGGCAAGGGCTTCAAATCCGCAGATTTAACAGCGTCCGTTCCGTTTGCGCCGTTCTGCCCCGTTTCCAATTCTGTCGGTCAGCAATGTATCACTAATATTGCAACCAAAAAAGTCATGGAAATGAAGACAGAAATGAAAGTGCTGCTCTACATCAAGCGCAGCGAAAAGGACAGGGACGGGCTGTCGCCCCTCATGGGCAGGATAGCCGTCAGGGGAAAGAACAACTCCATCGCGCAGTTCTCCTGCAAGTTCAAGGTGGACGTGAGGCTGTGGAACGCCACGGCTCAACGGTGTACGGGCAAGAGCCGGATGGCGGTCATGGCAAACCGCGAGATTGAACGCACGCTATTGCTGCTGCGCCAGCGTTTCAACGAACTTAAAGATATCAAGGGGATTGTTTCGGCAGAGGAAGTGAAAAACGCCTACCAAGGTCAGGCGGAATCTCAGGACACCCTCATGAAGCTGTTCGGGGAACACAACAGCGACTACGCCTTGCGCGTGGGCGTGAACCGTGCCATGAACACCTATTACCAGTACACGAACACTTACCGCCACCTTGCCGTGTTCGTGAAAGAAAAATATCATCTTTCGGATATGCCCGTCAAGCAGATTGACGGTAACTTCATCGAGGATTTCGACATGTACATGCGCACCGTCAAACGGTTCAAGCCAAGGACAATAGTCGGTCACATCAACCGCCTGAAATGCGTGATGATGCTTGCCGTGTTCCGCGGAATCATCCCTTTCAGCCCGTTCAAGGGGTACAGCCCCCAAAAGCCGGAGTTCAAGCAGATGTACCTTACGGAAGAGGAACTGGCCAAGTTCGCCAACATGACCTACGACACGCCCAACCGCAATTTCACGAGGGACATGTTCCTGTTCTCGTGCTGGACTGGCATCTGCTACTGCGACATGAGGGCATTGACGGAGAAGAACCTCGTGAAAGCCGAGGACGGAAGCCTATGGATTCATACGGAAAGGCTGAAAACGGGCACTCCCGAATGTGTGCGCCTGATGGAGATACCGCTCGCCATCTTGGAGAAATACAGGGGCATGGATGCAAACGGGAAACTGCTGCCCATGCTCACAAAGGAGAGCATGAACCGCCACCTGAAGAAAATGGCCGTGATGTGCGGTATCAACCGCCCGATTTCATTCCATCAGGCCAGGCATACCTTCGGCAGCATAATCTGTCTTTCGCAGGGCATTCCCATCGAAACGGTGAGCAAAATCATGGGACACAAGCATATCAAGACCACGCAGCGGTACGCGAAAGTCACGCAGGATAAGATAGACCGTGACGTGGACAGGCTGGGCGAAGCCATTGAAGGCAAATTCTCCCTGTTCGGGATTGATTCGGCTCCTTCCCCGATTCATAAGGACATTACCCGGCGCAGGGTCAATCCGAGTTGGAAACAGAAAGCTATTGTCAAACAAATGATGGAGGGATAGGCCATGCGCAGCACGTTCAAGCTATTGTTCTACATCAACCGGCAGAAGTTGAAGAAGAACGGCAAATGTCCGATAATGGGTCGCGTCACCCTTGACGGTAAGGTTTGCCAGTATTCCACGGGGCTGGAAGTCGAGCCTGCGTATTGGAACGCCGATACGGGCAGGGCTTCCACTGACGGACGCAAGGAGAGCCTTGACAGCGAGAAGAAAAAGGAGCTGGTCAGGCTGAACGATGCCCTGTCCGCACTGGAAGCCAAAGCACATGCCGCCTACAAGGAGAACGTGGACAGTTACGGCTTCGTGTCGGCAGAAATCATCAAGAACGCCGTGACGGGCAAGTCGCAGGTGAAGGAAACCCTGCTTGCGTTGATGGATGAGCATAACGAGGAATACGCCAAACGTGTGGGCATCGACAGGACAAGGCACACTTATATCCGGTACCTGACCACACGCAAGCACATCCACAATTTCATGAAGTACAAGTACGGCATGGAGGACATCCCGTTGCGCTCGCTGACCATGCGCTTTATAACAGACTTTACGTTCTACCTTTCCACCGTGCTGAAATTGAAGGTGTCGGCATACAACGACTACCTCATCCTGCTGCACAAGATGACGCGGCTCGCCTTGAAAAAGCATATCCTCAAACGTGACCCCTTCGCTGGACACAAGATAGAGAAAATCACGGTGAACCACCGCTACCTGACGGGCGAGCAGTTCGAGAAGCTGTTGAAGGCGAAACTCCCCACGTACAGATTATGCCATACGAGGGACTTGTTCGTCTTTTCGACTTTCACGGGCATCGGGAGGGCGGACTTAGCGAATTTGACGGAGGAAAACATCATCACGAAGGAGGACGGTAGCAAGTGGATTCACATCGCCCGACAAAAGACGAAAGCGGAGTGCTACATCAAGCTGTTGGACATCCCCCTACGCATCATCGAGAAATACCGTGGCGAGGGAAAGGACGGGAAACTGTTCTTCGTTCCGCAGACTTCAAGCCTGTGCCGCAATTTGAAGATGATAGCTGAACAGTGCAATTTGGGATGCCACCTTACCTACTATATGAGCCGCCATTCATTCGCAACCCTGATTTGCCTGAACAACGGCGTACCGATAGAAACCATCAGCAAGATGATGGGGCATTCCTCCATCCGCACCACGCAAATCTACGCGGAAATCACCAACCAGAAAGTGAGCCGTGACTTGGCTGTGCTGTCCGAAACTACCAAAGGCAAGTTTTCCCTGCCTGAAGACGGGATGCCATCGCGTGTATTCAAATGCGGCAATTACAGCGGCTGGAAAAAGGAATGTAAACGGAATTTAGACAATGAAAAATGATGCGGACATGGAAAGAGGAATAATCACAATCAATGAGAACGGGACAGTCGTCATGCCGACCGCCCCCGTATGGATGACGCAGCAGGAGATGTGCGATGCGTTCAACGTGTTCGGCTGCTATATCCGCAAGGCTATTGCTGCCATCTACAAGAACATGGAGTTGTCGGAAGAGGAAACGGTGCGGCACGTCAGGCAGGACGGCAGGATTCGCTATGACGTGTACAGCCTTGAAATGGTGGTTGCCGTAGCGTTCAGGTTACGAAGCCGCGAGGCAATGGCTTTCCGTAAGTTCATCATGGAAAGGCTATGCACAGCAAGCCGTGAAAAGCCTGTGCATTTGTTCTTTTCACTGTCTGCAAGCAACCTACGGTGTATGATGTGTTAGCAGTCAGAATATGACATTACGCACAGAAAGCCGATGGCGACAAAGAATTGTCCGCCCATCGGTTTTCTGTGTTTTCGCACATTCAGATTTACGTTCCCAAGCGGTATGCGTTCCGATAACCGCTCATCAGTAGCTTTTCGATGTCGGACTCCTTGTACAGGATTTTTCCACCTAACTGGTAGTAGGACACCATCCCGTTGTTGCGATAGTCCTGCAAGGTACGTCGGCTCACTTTGAGCCATGCCGACACTTCCTTGTCCGTCAGGAATTGTTCGTTACCCAGCAAAGCCTTATGGCTCGCATCCATTCTTTCGATGCCTTCAAGCAAGGCATCCAGTTGTCCAATGAAGCCGACCTCTAGTTCACGGTCGGCAAAAATCAAGTCATTCATAATTTACAGTGGATTTAGTGGTTGTACATTTTGTTGTCTGATTAGATGCTACAGCCACGATAGGCTGCATCCTTGCGTCTGTCCTCCACAAGGCGGACAATGCTCTGCACGTCCTCCGGCTTATAGAAAATCTTGTGCCCTATCTGCGAGTAAGCCAGTGTTCCGTTGTCGCGGAGAGTCTGCAAGGTGCGCGGGCTGATGCGCAACTGTTGGCAGACCTCTTGGTTGTCCATCCAACGGCTGAGCCGTTTTCCTTCCCTCTTGCGGAGGATTTCATTCACCCGGTCGGACAGGCGGTTGAGCTTGCCGACCATTTCTTCATACTTGTTTTTTGAAATGATTACTACTTCCATACTCATTATATTTACTGTTTGTTCTTCTTTTTGCCTGCAAAGTAAAGCCGTTGTTTGTATAAGACAATGGCTTTGCAGTTTAGTGGCAGCTTGTGGCAGCAAGTGGTCGGGAGTGGCGTTATCCACCGAAGCCGTGCCGGCTGTTCCAAGTGTCCGTGATGCAAAGAAAAGCGAAGTTTTGCATAATTCAACCGTTTCGCACTTGCGTGGCAGCATCTGGCGTTGGTGTGGTAGCCAATGGCGTTCTTCGGTTTTTAATACCATCCGAAAATATGTTCTTCTGTTTCTCAAATGGCATTTCCTTAAATTGTTCTGACTGCATTTGATTAAGCTCTTAAAATTTCCAATGCCCGTTTCATGTACAATGGCAAAACGGCGCAGCCTGAACTGTTTAGGCAATGTGTAAAGTGCAAAACCATACATTGTTGCCACAGCCAATCCATTTGTTTGACAGCCTGCAATACAGACATTTCCTTTGCAACCGATAATCGGTCTAATGTGCGCACAACGGCCAACATTGTTAAACATTTAATTCAAACAAGTATGAAGAAGAACGTAAGCAGCCAGACTATGGATGCTGTATTGCAGGATTTTTTAGGCAACAAGCCGAGTATGGAAACACCGAAGCCCGAACCGCAGCCTGCCGACACGCAGGAACAGGTAAGTGAGGCTGTGCAGGAAAAAGCAGATGAAGCCGTGCAGGAACAGACGGATGAAGCTCCGCAGGTGGTACGTCGCATCAGCGGCAAACAACGTCGGGCATCGTTGGAAGAATACAAGGAAGCCTTCCTCCCTGTTCCGTCCATCGAAGACCGCAAGCCCGTATTCCTTAGCCGCAGCACGCGCGATGCCCTTGACCGTATCGTCCGCATGTTCGGCGAGCGGCGAATGAGCGTGTCTGGACTTGTGGAGAACATCGCACGCCAGCACCTTGCCACCTACGGGGAGGACATAGAGGCATGGCGTAAACTCTGAGAATTAAGAGACGAATTGACGGGATGTAGTTTGAAGTTACTCTGAACCTGTCCAACGGAGTTTTGAGGGGAGCAAGTTTGTGTTTCGGGCGTACCGAAACCTCCTGCTCCCACTCCCAAACTCCGTGGAATCTACATCTCGTTGGTCTAATGGGTAATCACATTTCAATCAGTAGAAATCAATTAAAAACAATGGAACAGAAACGGAAATCTGACAGAAGAAACAAGTGCGGCCGCCCCAAGAAAGGAGCGGCTGACAAGCTGAAATACCGCATCACGGTGAAGATGGCTACATCGGACTACTACACGCTGAAAGGCAAGGCACGGAGCGCGGGCATATCCGCCGGGGAGTTCCTGCGCCGCTGCATGAGGGACGGACAGGTGAAGGAACGGCTCACGCCGGAGCATACTGGTTACGTCCGCCAACTCTGCGGCATGGCGAACAACCTGAACCAGCTTGCACACAAGGCGAACGCTGCTGGCTTCATCACGGTGAGGATGGAATGCCGCATACTCGTGGCACGGATTGAAGAACTGCTGAACTTAATCCTCTTATGACAGCCGGATATGATAGCTAAAATCGTAAAGGGAAGCAGTTTCAGGGGTGTGGTAAACTACATTCTTGACAAGGGAAAGGACGCTAAAATCCTCGTCTGTGACGGTCTGTTCGCCGAGAACAAGGGTACAATAGCCATGAGTTTTGAGGCTCAATCGAAGATGAATCCAAAGGTAACAAAACCAGTCGGACACATCTCGTTGGCTTTCCATAAGGAAGATGAACACCGCTTGACCGACCGCGCAATGGCAGGAATAGCATTGGAATACCTGAAGGATATGGGGATAACCGACACGCAGATTCTCATCGTGCGCCACTTCGACAAGGAGCATCCGCACGTGCATATAGCGTTCAACCGAATCGCCAATGACGGCAGGACAATCACTGACCGCAACGAGCGGATACGCAGCGCACGCATCTGCAAGGAGCTGACAAGAAAGTATGGTCTTTATTTCGCCAACGGCAAAGAGCAAGTGAAACACCACCGCCTGAAAGAGCCGGACAAGACTAAGTACGAACTTTATTCCATCCTTAAATCGGAGGTTTCAAGGTGCGGGAACTGGCGGCAGTTAGCCGCTAATTTGAAGAAACAAGGCGTGGATATGCGGTTCAAGTGCAAGGGCAAGTCGGACGAGGTGCAGGGCGTAGTCTTCACCATGAACGGCTACTCGTTCAGCGGATCCAAGATTGACAGGCGGTTCAGCTATTCCAAAATTGATGCGGCGTTGAATGCCAACCGCTACAATGAACGACAACGGGTAATGTCCGACCAAGCGATAGACAATGAACAACCGATGTTACAGGCATCACAGCTTGAACCAAGAGGCAGTGATGATTTGTACAGCAGCTCAATAGGTCTTTTCATACCCGACAATACAAACGCTCAGGCAGATGAGAAGTATTTTGAGGAACAGTTAAAACGTAAAAACAAGAATAAGAAACAACGTAAAATAAGATTCTAAATATGGATAATAACGAAGTATATGCACTTTTTGAGGGCATTAAGAATGACCTCAAAGGCATCAACAACAAGTTGGAGAATACTCCAAAAGTAACAAACAACCAGTCGAGCGGACAGCCTCCGGCGGTGGACTTGAACCCCATAAAGGAGCTGTTCGACAGTTCCGCAAAAGAGCATCAGGCTCAGACCAAAGCCATGCTGACCAAGTATGCGGAAGCGGAAGTAAAGACATCGAACAGGATTCTGCATCTGTTGCGTGATTTGAAAGATTCGTTTACCCAAAGTTCGGAAGAACAGACAAATGAGCCACAGGAGCATATCCACCGCCACTGTTTCGACATCCGGTCGAGCAAGGTCTTTTCTTTTTTGGTCGGAATGGGCATCGTGTGCAGCCTATCCATCTGGGGTAACATCGAGCTTTGGCAGTCCAAGCGTCAGTATGCGGACGATGCGCTGAAGTTCCGTGTCATCCGCTCGTGGGGAGGATGCAATGCCAATCATATTCTTTGGCTGAATGACGTGTTCGACATCCACCGCAATGAGGAAGCCATCGAATGGATACGGCAGGAGGCTGACGACTACGACAAAGAATTAAAGACCTTGTCCGACAGCCTGATGCAGGAGAAGCTGAAAGTGAAACAAACGAAGAATAACAATAACCAAAAATAAAGTGAATGGCATCGGTAAAAGTGAAATTCCGTCCTTCTTCCGTAAACGGCAAGGAGGGCAGCATCTACTATCAGGTTATACACAACCGCGTGGTCCGCCATATTGCTGCCGACTTGAATGTGCATGAAAGCGAATGGAACGCCGAAGCATCGTCCGTAACAATACCTGCATGGATTGATTCGGACAGGAAATATAACCTCCATATTGTTCAGAAGCATATTACTCGTGATGTATCGCGACTGGAACGCATCATTCGCGACCTGACGCTCAAAGGTGTCTGCTCGGCAGATGCTATTGTGGATAGCTACCGGAAACAGACAAGCACACAGTCTTTCTTTAATTTCATGGATTCGGTCATCGGTCAGCTTAAACGTCTGAACAGGGAACGCACATCGGAAACCTATGCGTCTGCTTTATCCAGCTTCATGCGTTTCAGGAAGAACAAGGATGTACAACTGGACGACATGGATGAGGACTTGATAATGGAATACGAGGCATGGTTAAAGATGAACGGCGCATCCTTGAATACCATATCGTTCTATATGCGCATTCTCCGTGCCACCTACAACCGTGCCGTGGAAAAGGGTCTGACCGTTCAAAAATATCCGTTTAAGCATGTTTATACAGGAATGGACAAGACCCGGAAACGTGCCATATCCTTGAAGGACATCCGGCGCATCAAGGAACTTGACCTGACGGGAAAGCCGCATTGGGAACTGGCAAGGGATATGTTCCTCTTTTCGTTTTACACCCGTGGAATGTCGTTCATCGACATGGCTTATCTGAAGAAATCCGACCTGAAGAACGGCATATTGAGTTATCGTAGGCACAAAACGGGACAGCAACTGCATATCAGATGGGAATACTGCATGGAGAAAATCGTGGTCAGATATGCCGCAGGTTGTTCCAGTGAATACCTGTTACCTATTCTGAAACTGCCGTCCAAGAAACTGCGCAGCCAATACAAGAGCACGCTGTTTCGCATCAACAAGTATCTGAAAGAAATAGCCAAACTATGTGGAATTACCGCCCCTTTAACCATGTACGTGAGTAGGCATTCATGGGCCAGTATTGCCAAGAGCAAGAACATACCTCTTTCGGTCATCAGCGAGGGTATGGGACATGATTCGGAAGAGACCACGCGCATCTATTTTGCTTCATTGGACGGTTCGGTGATAGATAAGGCGAACTCCCTTATCCTGAAAGGCTTGTAAATGGATTTCGTGTTTAACAAGGGCAGTACCTCAACTGACGGGAGATACACCATTGGTTGCAAAATTACACATTTTTGTGAAAAACGGACAGATTTAGCCCCGCAAAACTGCTTTGTAAACCATAAAAACAGTGTAAAAGCCAGTTGCTGTTCGACAAGCAGGCAAGAAAAGTGCTGATTGTCAGCATTGAAACTCTCCCGTCAGGAGATACACTTTAACCTGAGTGTATCAACGTGCCTGAAACAGCCGACATATTGGAGAACAGCATCTTGCAGGCTTCCCCCGAATTGCTGTCCACCCTGCTCAAAGACCATACGACGAGCAGGGGCGATGCCGTCTGCAACATATTTTGGGCGACTTCCGACTATGAACTGCTTGGCAAGGGATATGGCTACCACGACCCGATATTGCCGGAACTTATCACGGGCGACAACGGTCGGGTCATCATGCCCCGCGTCTTGAAACACAAGGACACCCAGTCGGCACGTGTCCGCGATATGGCAGAGGTGTTCACCCCTGCGTGGGTATGCAACGCGCAGAACAACCTGATTGACGAGGCATGGTTCGGCAGGAAAGACGTATTCAACACGGAATATACGGCTGAGGACGGCACGCACGGATGGGAAACGAATCCCGAAAGAATCTCTTTCCCCGAAGGAAAGACATGGAAGGATTATGTCCGTGACACACGCCTTGAAATTACCTGTGGTGAAGCACCCTATATAGTCAACCGCTATGACACCACCACGGGAGCGGTCATACCGCTTGCCGACCGCATCGGGCTGCTCGACCGCAAGCTGCGTGTGGTCAGCGAGAATACTGAAACTTCCGGCGAATGGCTGGAAGCCGCACAGGAAGCCTTCAAGAGCATCTATGCCTACGAATGGCAGGGCGACAGCCTGCTCATCGCCCGCGAGTCCATGCTTGCCTCTTTTGTGGAATACTACCGTGCCAAGTTCGGTAAAGCCCCGTTGGCGAAGTCCGTGAACTACATCGCCTACATCATTTCGTGGAACGTGTGGCAGATGGACGGACTGAAAGGCGTCGTGCCTGACAGTTGCCACGACAAGGTGCATACAGAAATGTCACTTTTCGGTGAGAATACGAAAACCGTCACACCTTGCGAGGGATGCAAGACGGACAACATTTACAAGCACAACGGTACTTATTGCCTTATAAAGGACTGGCACGCCAAAGATCCGCAAACCGGACGTAAGGGCAAGCGAATCCGATATATCGACCTCCTAAAATGAATGCCTATGAAATACTTCTCTTCCCTTAAACTGAAGCTGATATACGTGTTCCGCATCAACGATGCCGCACATAAGGACTGCCTGAAAATCGGTGAGGCTACCTGTGACGATGAAAATGTCATCGGACTGGCACCGAACAGCAAGCCATTGAACGAAGCAGCGAAGGAACGCATCAATCAGTACACGCAGACCGCAGGCATACGCTATGACTTGTTGTACACGGAACTGACATTGTATAACCGTGGCGGCTTGCGCTCGTTCAATGATAAGGAGGTTCATGCCGTGCTGGAGCGTTCTGGCGTAAAGAGGAAAGTATTTGATAAGGAAAACAAGGCCAACGAATGGTTCGTGACCAATCTTGATGTAGTAAAGCGTGCCATCGCAGCCGTCAAGGAGGGAAGGGAATCCCTATTGCCGGGAGAGGTGGCACACGGACGCAGCCCCATCATATTTCGCCCCGAACAGCAGGAGGCCATTGAGAAAACGGAAAAGCAGTTCAGGAAAGGCAACCAGATGCTATGGAACGCCAAGATGCGTTTCGGCAAAACACTCTCCGCCTTGCAGGTGGTCAAGGACATGGATTTCAGGCGGACGCTTATCCTTACCCATCGGCCTGTGGTGGACAGCGGATGGTTCGAGGACTTCGGCAAGATATTCTATGACCGTACTGATTTCGCCTACGGTTCAAAGAACAACGGCGAGAGCCACGCCGGCCTTGAACGCAGGGCAAAGGCCAACGAACTGCATTATGTCTATTTCGCCTCCATGCAGGACTTGCGTGGTTCGGAACTTGTGGGCGGCAACTTCGACAAGAACGACGAGGTGTTCGCCACGCCTTGGGACTTGATTATCGTAGACGAGGCGCACGAGGGTACGCAGACCGAACTTGGCAAGGCGGTGATGACGGAACTGGTCAAAGAGAATACGAAAGTGTTGCGCCTTAGCGGAACGCCGTTTAACCTATTGGACGATTTCAAGGAGAGCGAAATCTACACATGGGATTATGTGATGGAGCAGCGCGCCAAATGCGAATGGGACAAGACCCACTTCGGCGACCCCAATCCGTATGCGGCATTGCCTGCCATGAACATCTACACTTACGACCTTGGACGTTTGCTGAAAGAGTTTGTCGATGAGGACGTGGCTTTCAATTTCCGCGAATTTTTCCGCGTGAACAAGGACGGCGGCTTTGTCCATGAACGCGACGTTTCCGCTTTCCTCAACCTGCTGACCAAGGAGGACAAGGACAGCTGTTATCCTTTTGCCAACGAGGAATACCGGGACGTATTCCGCCATACGCTGTGGATGGTGCCGGGCGTGAAGGAGGCCAAGGCTCTCAGCGCATTGTTGCAGCGGCACCCCGTGTTCCAGCATTTCCATATCGTCAACGTGGCGGGTGACGGCGACGAGGACGAGGAAAACCGCGATGCACTTGAGATGGTGAATGAGGCCATCGGGAAAGACCCGGACGCGACGCGCACCATCACCCTGTCCTGCGGCCGTTTGACAACCGGCGTGAGCGTCCCGGCATGGACAGCCGTATTCATGCTTTCCGGTTCATACAATACGGCGGCATCCAGCTATATGCAGACTATCTTCCGCGTGCAGACGCCTGCCACCATCAACGGACGGGTGAAGGAACAGTGCTACGTGTTCGACTTCGCCCCGGACCGCACGCTGAAAGTCCTTGCCGAGACCGCCAAGATTTCAGCCAAAGCGGGCAAAACCTCGCAGAACGACCGCAAGATTATGGGCGACTTCCTCAACTTCTGCCCGGTCATTTCCATTGAAGGCTCACGCATGGATAAGTTTGACGTGCCGCGTATGCTGGAGCAGTTGAAGAAAGTCTATGTGGAGCGTGTGGTGCGAAACGGATTCGAGGACAACAGCCTGTACAATGACGAGTTGCTGAAACTTGACGATGTGGAATTGCAGGAATTTGACAATCTGAAGAAAATCATCGGTCAGACCAAGGCAATGCCCAAAACCAATCAGGTGGACATCAACAACCAGGGATTGAACAACGAGGAATATGAGGAAAAAGAACGATTGGAGAAAAAGCCCAAAAAAGAGTTGACCGAGGAAGAGAAGCGCAGGCTGGAGGAACTGAAAAAGAAGACGAAGAACCGCGAGGCAGCCATCTCCATCCTCCGCGGCATCTCCATCCGTATGCCCCTGCTCATCTATGGGGCGGAACTGGATAACGAGGAAGAGGAAATCACCATCGACAATTTCGCCGAGAAGATAGACCCGCGCTCGTGGGAGGAGTTCATGCCCAAAGGGGTAAGCAAGCAGAAATTCAATGCCTTCAAGAAATACTACGATCCGGACATCTTCCGTGCCGCAGGCAAACGCATCCGTGCTATGGCGAAAGCGGCTGACAAATTGAGTGTGGAGGAACGCATCGGGCGCATCACGGACATCTTCAGCACCTTCCGCAATTCCGACAAGGAAACCGTGCTTACGCCGTGGCGCGTGGTGAACATGCACTTGGGAGACTGCTTGGGTGGCTATTGCTTCTTTGACAAGGAATACGAGCATACCCTTAATGAGCCGCGCTTCATCGACCACGGCAAAGTGACGGAAGAAGTGTTCACACCTGACAGCCGTATCCTTGAAATCAATTCCAAGTCGGGCTTGTATCCGCTTTACATGGCTTACAGCATCTATCGCGCCCGGCTGAAGGACAGCACTATTTCTGCCGAAACTCTTGAAGAGCAGCAGGCTGTGTGGGACAAAGTCGTGGCGGAGAACATCTTCGTGGTGTGCAAGACACCGATGGCGAAAAGCATCACCAAGCGGACGCTGGTAGGCTTTCGCAAAGCAAAGGCAAACATGTGGGCACCTGATGACCTTATCAACAAAATTAAGAACCAACCGGAACTTTTCATTAAAAAAGTACATGATTTAGTAGGAAACAATATGAAATTCAACGCAGTAGTAGGGAATCCACCATATCAAATAGTAAATAAAGGTAACGGTAATGGCTCTGAACCAATATATCATTTGTTTATTGATATAGCAAAAAAACTAGGAGATATAGCGACTTTAATCCATCCAGCGCGTTTTTTGTTTAACGTAGGTAAAACACCTAAAGAATGGAATCAGAATATGCTCAATGACACTCATTTTAAGATAATTGATTATTGGGTCGATAGTTCCTTTATTTTTCCTGGTGTTGAAATTAACGGAGGCATAGCAGTATCGCTTTGGAATAAAAATATTTCATATGGTAAAATAGGTTTTTTCTCTGCTTTTAAGGAATTGCATTCGATTCTTGCAAAAGTAAGTAGCAAAAATGAAATGTCATTCTCAACCATAGTTGGGCCACGAGAATTGTATAGTCTGACAAATAGTCTGTATGATGAGAATCCGTCTATGGATGGAAGACAGAGTAAAGGACACAAATATAGTCTTGGAGCAAACATATTTAATGTCTTTCCTGAATTGTTTTATAACGAAAAGCCCCAAGATGGGAAAGATTACTTACAAGTATATGGAAGATTTGAAAACCAAAGATGCTATAAGTGGGTAAGAACCTCATACATTACGAATGCAGACAATCTTGCAAAATATAAAATCCTTATTTCAAAGGCAGATGGAGCCGCTGGGAAAATAGGAAGTCCTATCCCCGCACGTATTTTAGGCAAAATGGAAATAGCAAAGCCCAATGTTGTTTATACTGATACGTTTATAGGCATAGGTTGTTTCACTACATTCGTTGAGGCAGAATCTTGTAATAAATATATTATGAGCAAATTTGCAAGAACAATGTTAGGAACAATTAAAGTGACACAAGATAATTCTAAAGAATTATGGACAAATGTGCCTCTTCAAGATTTCACTTCTAACAGTGACATTAATTGGAATAAATCTATTCCAGAAATAGATAAGCAACTCTATGCCAAATATCACCTAACCGATGAAGAAATAGCATTTATTGAAAAGATGATAAAACCAATAATGTAAGTCCCCATACAGTTCCTATGCATACAAAATATAAATTACATTTCATTATATATTGAACACACTGAAAAACAGAGAATTAGGCTAAGCCTTTCGTCTTGCTTTATTTGTTTCTTCTGTTATTACAGCATCTTCTATGTCCATATGCAGTTTATGTAATTTTCGGAAATTGTAAATTTCATACACAAGCGAAGTTGCTACAAGCATAACTCCTATAAGCATAACATCTAACACTATACATTTAAATGTATATCTATATGAGGTATTATCCCATACTAAAGCCACTACGGATACAATAGTAGACAGACCAAAATCCAACAATAGCATATTACGCGTATGCGAAATAGAGAATCTTAAACTATCTCGTACCTTTTTATTGAGTATTTTTGTAAGGCTAAAAGACACTAATAAACTCATACTTATAGAAAAAACAATACCTAGCACTGTGAACAGAGTTTGTAGTACAACTACATTGCCATTCACACCAGCAACAGCCAATAGCACAGCTACTCCTATTGCTAATGCCATACGTATTATCATTCTACTCATTTTCTTCCTCGCGTATTTCGCTTAAAAACTGCTCCATTTGTTGCTTAAGTTGCTCTTCTACTATACGATTGGGACTTATGCATTGAACACTTATAGATTTTTTTACTTTAACAGCCGCACCAGTGAATTTATTTCCCGTTTTAGTATGTACAATTATACCACTATCGTTAGTTACATTTGTAGCAATTGCGCTCATGACACGTTTGTATTCTTCTGTAGCTAATCCTCTATTTCTACTTTTTATCTTAAGGACTAATTTAGCTTCAACAAGTTGATTGGCACGTATTCTTTCTAAATTAGCAGTATCATTTCCCAGAAGTTGCTCTAAAATACCATTTGTTATATCGCCAAGTCTTGTTGCAATTGTTGTTTGTTCACACTCCGTAGGCGTAGTGCTTATTATGCTACCACCACCAACAAATTGAATATCTTTAATATCACTCAATGGCACACCTTCAGGCAATTTTGTCAACTCTGCAAAATGAAAAAGTCTCTCACCTCTAACTCCTTCAAGAAGCCAATTTATATATGTTTGAAGTCGGTCTATATTAATATTGCCTGCTAAATTGGTAACAAGAAAATTGTTATTAATGGCAAAATAGAAATGGTCCTTATATTGACTTTGATTGGAATTACCTTCATTTACATCTGCCATTGTTATTGTATGTTGGTTAAATAATTGCTCGTCCATAACGCCACCATTGTCAGCGGGAATAACACGAAGCATCATACCAAATAGATAAGTATTGTTTTGAGCCCAAATAAAATTCGCTAATAATTCTCTATCAGGGTCCTCAGCATTTAATGTCATGCGGCGTTGTGCAGCTATTGATTCAGTAGTCAATACCTGTTGCAATAACCCTAATATACCGGAATGCGCCTCAGTAATGTTGGGGTTATCTATTTTAAATGCCCTTAGTGTGAGCTTTTTAGGAGGAATGCTTGTCATATTATATTATTCATTAATCCGTTACAAATATACAAACAATGAATGAAAATAGCACAGGACTCCCCAAAAAAATGCTTTAAAATGTGGAATTTTCAAATATATTCATTACCTTTGCATCAGTTGATTGACTTATTGGAAAAGTGCAGAACGGTGAACTTCAAAGGTTTCTAAACCATTACCTATTCTCCTTTTGCTCGATGATAACTTTCTGATTTACAATTGTATTTTGTCTAGTGCAACATTTGTAAAACAACAACGCATAAAAATTTTCGACACTTTCTTCCAAACCTGGATAAATTTCCGGCAAGGCAGCAGGCGAAACAGCATACTGCGGAAGAAAAGCTGCCAAGTATCCGGGATTCTTCAAATCCTCCCGGTAGCCGATATTGCCACCCACTTTCAGATGAAATAACAAGGGATGACTGCGCAGAAAAGCATTGTACACACTGTCTGCCTTCGCAGCAGGAATACGGAAGTCCTTGACAAGCACTTCCTTTTCTCCTCTCAAGACACCGTTGGTCAGGGCGCGGAATATGTCGGTCTCTTCTGCCGCCGGCTCTTCCGTACCGTCAGGTACGTTTTCGTTCTCTTCCCCACTTTCCTCAGTGGGAGTCTCGGTCGTCTCCGTTGAGTCAGCCGGAACCACAGATATTTCTTGGACAGGCTTCTCCAGTTTCTCTCTCTTGCATCCGGATACGGACAAAAGATACACGCACAATGTCATTACAATAGGAATCAATCGCTTCATAAGAGTAATTATAACAAGGTTTGGTGCAGATTCAATGCTGAATCGGCATATAAAGGTGATTTTTTCGTTTTTACATAACAAACAGCATATACCGAATGTTTAAACACGTACTGTTTTTCAGTTCCTCCCCTCCGTCTTGCACTCCTCACAAAGCAAAAATGCCGTTTCAATGTACATTGAAACAGCATCCCTTATTTTTCCGAAAACGTTATTCTTCCGGAGTCTCTTCCATTTTCCGCTTTACAAACTTGATTTTCAGGTTGGCTTCCTTCTGCTCTTTCTTGATTTCCTCCATCGCAGAAAGCACACGGGCCAGCTCGCTCAACTCGGCCACGGCCTTCACATCGTCCGGACGCATCACGGTCTTGTAGTTGCGGTCGCCGATAAATTCCAGACGGATGTTCTTCTTGTCGCGGTTGGCCACCAAGAATGCGATAACGCCCCCATCCTGCCCCAACTTGTAGTCGGCCTTTTCCACCGGACGACCCAAATCGGTAGTCTCATAGCTATCGACCGACTGCGGAGTCTCGGCAAACGTATCGTCCACACTCACCTTCACTGCCGTATGATGAATACTTCCCCCGGCGCAATAAATAGAGGTCAGCGACATCTCGCCCTGCTCGCTCACCTGTGCACGCAGAAAAGAACGGCCGATGTTTTTCTCGACCACCTGCGTGGGATAGAAATAATTGCCTACTTCCTGGTAGGCGGTATCTTTTTCCAACACGAACTTCCCTTTAATAGAATCGAGAGCAGCCTGCTTCACTGTCATCATGCTGTCCAAATAAGTCAGGGTCTTGGTCTGCTCAGCAAGGTCAATCTGCTGCATCAGCTTGATGCCGGCTTTCCGCACCTCAAAAGCCTTGGGATACAGGTTCCGGATGCTGTCAATCTGCAACTTGGCCAAACTATACTCACCGGCAGCGTATGCCGTCTCTGCACGCTGGAACAATTCGCCGGCACGCTTTTCATCACTCTGACATCCACACAGTGCCACCGCCATGGGAAAAATCAATAATCCTATCTTTTTCATACGTTTATACATGATTCTATAGCGGCAAAAATACAACTATTTTCCGGAACTCTTCCGCACATTTTTTCTTTTTTCACCGCATTTTCAAGGTCTTCCTTCCCGAGACCGTACGTTTCCCGGCAGTGAAACGTACGGTTCTGCAACGGGAAACATACGGCTTGCATACGGAAAACATACAAATTGCAGAAAGGTCTTCATCTAAACTTCCTGACGTTTTTCCTTCTACCTCCACACGCCACAATAAAGGCCGGTGCAGAATTTCACAGGATTTTTTGTACCTTTGCAGGCAAATTGAAAAAGATACATCGAATGGAATTAAAAGAACACTTCACCGACCGAATTTTCAAACTGATCTCGGAAACAGCCGATGAGCTGGGACTGGAATGTTATGTGGTGGGAGGATACGTGAGAGACATCTTCCTGAACCGACCTTCCAAAGACATCGACGTAGTGGTAGTGGGAAGCGGAATTGAAATCGCACAGGCTTTCGGGAAGAAGCTGGGACGAGGTGCTCATATATCCGTATTCAAGAATTTTGGTACGGCACAAGTCAAATTCAAGGACACGGAAGTGGAATTCGTGGGGGCACGGAAAGAATCATACAGCCACGACAGCCGCAAACCCGTAGTGGAAGACGGTACGCTGGAAGATGACCAGAACCGGAGGGACTTTACCATCAATGCCATGGCGGTCTGTCTGAACAAGGACCGCTACGGAGAGCTGGTGGACCCGTTCGGAGGACTGGATGACCTGAAGGAACGGACCATCCGTACACCGCTCGACCCGGACATCACCTTCAGCGACGACCCGCTGCGCATGATGCGCTGCATCCGCTTTGCCACACAGCTGAATTTCTACATCGACGACGAGACCTTTGCGGCACTGGAACGCAACAAGGACCGCATCAAGATAATCTCCCGCGAACGCATCGCCGACGAACTGAACAAGATACTCTTGTCGCCGATTCCGTCGACAGGGTTTATCGACCTGGACCGTTGTGGTCTGCTGGAACTGATTTTCCCGGAGCTGGTGGCTCTGCAAGGAGTGGAAGTACGCAACGGACGCGGACACAAGGATAATTTCTACCATACCCTGGAAGTGGTGGACAACATCTCCAAAGTGACCAACGACCTGTGGCTGCGCTGGGCGACCCTGCTCCACGACATCGGCAAACCGAGAACGAAACGCTGGGAACCCAAGGCGGGATGGACTTTCCACAACCATAACTTCATCGGGGAAAAGATGATTCCGGAAATTTTCCGCAAAATGAAACTCCCGATGAACGAGAAAATGAAATACGTGCAGAAGCTTGTGGGACTGCACATGCGCCCCATCGTCATTGCCGACGAGGAAGTGACCGACTCGGCGGTCCGCCGTCTGCTGTTTGAGGCCGGCGACGACATCGACGACCTGATGATGCTCTGCGAAGCCGACATCACCTCGAAGAATGAAGCCCGCAAGCAGCGCTTCCTGGACAATTTCAAGCTGGTGCGCCAGAAACTGAAGGATCTGGAAGAGAAAGACCGTATCCGGAATTTCCAGCCGCCAGTAGACGGGGCTGAAATCATGCACGTGTTCAACCTCCAGCCTTGCCGTGAAATCGGCAGCCTGAAAAGTTCCATCAAGGACGCCATCCTCGACGGGGTGATTCCGAACGAACACGATGCGGCCTTCGAGTTTATGTTGAAAAAAGCGGAACAGATGGGCCTGAAGCCGGTCAATCTGCCCGAAAAAAAATAATCTGCCGTCTCTCACGATGCCCGTATGCATGCTGCTGCCGGGGGTTGTGAGGGACTTTTTCTTCTCTTATTCCCTTCCTCTCTTAAATTAAGGAATAATACAGAAGTTTCCAACATTAAAATACCAGTATAAATTACAGTTCACCAAAATACGCAGCCACAGCACACTGTAAGCAGAATTTATACCGAAAAAGTTTTCCAAATTTAGAAACTTGTCTAAATTTTCATTTTTTATTTTTCTCCCAAACGCCTATCTTTGTCTCACTTTTCCGAAGGTAACCTAACCGTTTCAAAAGGGAATGCCGTGCAAATCGGCGACAGTACCTGCTGCTGTGATTCTTGTGGAAACCGTGACACGCTCTGCAAGCCACTGTGAGTCCGCTCATGGGAAGGCGTCTACGGCGAGAGATCAGTCAGAAGACCTGCCCGGGAAAGCCTAAATTTATGTCTCACTCTTTAGTTTACAGAAAAATGAATCTGACAGAAATCCGTATCATCAAACGCGACGGAAAGCAGGAGAACTTTTCGGCCGCCAAAATCACCAATGCCATCGGTAAAGCGTTCAAGGCAACCGGCATCGACTTCCAGGAGGAGGAAATAGAAGGTATCACCCAGCAGGTGGTGTCGCATTTCACCCAACAGACCATCGGGGTGGAAGACATCCAGGACCTCGTGGAAAACGAACTGATGAAGGTACAGCCGGAGGTGGCCAAGAAATACATTATCTACCGCCAGTGGCGCAACACCGAACGGGAGCGCAAGACACATATCAAGCACATCATGGACGGCATCGTAGCCATCGACAAGAACGACGTGAACTTGAGCAACGCCAACATGTCAAGCCATACGCCAGCCGGACAGATGATGACGTTCGCTTCTGAAATCACCAAGGATTACACCTACAAATATTTGCTGCCCAAGCAGTATGCCGAGGCACACCAGCTGGGCGACATCCACATTCACGACCTAGATTATTATCCCACTAAAACAACGACCTGTATCCAGTACGACCTGGACGACTTGTTCGAACGGGGTTTCCACACCAAAAACGGCAGTATCCGTACGCCGCAGTCCATCCAGAGCTATGCCACACTGGCTACCATCATCTTCCAGACCAACCAGAACGAGCAGCATGGGGGACAGGCTATTCCGGCTTTCGACTTCTTCATGGCCAAAGGGGTACTGAAGAGTTTCCAGAAGATTCTGGCCACACACCTCAGCCTGTTGTTCGACCTCAAAGGAATAGAAACCGACGAAAAAGAAATCCTCAAAGGCATACGCACGCATTTCCAGGGCATCGAAGCCGGAGAAGAAACCCTTCACGCTTACCTCGGCTTCCTGGCCAACAAAGGACTTGCGCTGACGCGGGGGGAACTGGACTACGTGCTGCGCAAAACACTGGTACAGACCCGCAAAGACACACACCAGGCCATGGAAGGCTTCATCCACAACCTGAATACCATGCATTCCCGCGGAGGAAACCAGGTGGTTTTCAGCTCCATTAATTACGGAACCGACACCTCGGCCGAGGGGAGAATGGTCATCCAGGAATTGCTGAAAGCCACCATCGAAGGCTTGGGCAACCACGGAGAGGTACCGGTGTTCCCGATTCAGATTTTCAAGGTCAAAAACGGGGTGACTTATTCCGATGCCGACTACCAGCTGGCCATGCAGGATTTTGAAGCGGCCCTTGAAGGAAAAGTGACTTTCGAATGTCCGAACTTCGACCTCTTCCTGCAGGCCTGCCGCACCACAGCCAAGGCTTTGTTCCCGAACTTCATGTTCCTGGACACTCCTTTCAACACACACGAGAAATGGCGGGCCGACGACCCGAAACGCTACCGTTACGAACTGGCGACCATGGGATGCCGTACCCGTGTATTCGAGAACCTGCACGGAGAAAAGACCTCACTGGGACGAGGCAATCTTTCTTTCACGACCATGAACCTTCCGCGACTGGCCATCGAAGCACATCGCAAAGCGGAAGCCCTCGCAGACGCAACTCCAGAAAATCGCCTGGAAAAAGCGAAGGAGTTCTTCCTCCAATCGGTTCACTCCATGGCGGAATTCATTGCCGAGCAATTATACACCCGCTATCAATACCAGCGTACGGCCCTCGCCCGGCAGTTCCCGTTCATGATGGGCAACAACGTATGGAAAGGCGGCGGACAGCTTCACCCGAATGAAGAAGTGGGCGACGTGCTGAACCAAGGTACCCTGGGTATCGGCTTCATCGGAGGGCACAACGCCATGGTGGCACTCTACGGACAAGGGCACGGGCATAACCCGAAAGCCTGGGAAACGCTCTATGCGGCCGTGGAAGAAATGAACAAAGTAGCGGAGGCTTATAAGCAGAAATACGGTTTGAACTATTCCGTGCTGGCTACCCCTGCGGAAGGACTTTCCGGCCGTTTCACCCGGATGGACAAACGAAAATACGGCCTCATCGAAGGAGTGAACGACCGCGACTACTATGTCAATTCGTTCCATGTGGACGTGAAGGAGCCGATTACGATTGTAGAGAAAATCAAGCGGGAAGCTCCTTTTCATGCCTTGACCAGAGGCGGCCACATCACCTATGTGGAACTGGACGGAGAAGCGCAGAAGAACGTGAAGGCCATCGCCAAGATTATCAAGGTGATGCACGACGAACAGATTGGCTACGGCTCCATCAACCATCCGGTAGACACCTGCCACGACTGCGGTTACAAAGGAGTCATCTACAGCCGCTGCCCGGTATGTAACGGGGAGAACATCCTGCGCATGCGCCGCATCACCGGTTACCTGACAGGCGACCTCAACAGTTGGAACTCGGCCAAACGGGCGGAAGAGCGTGACCGTGTAAAGCATGCATAACCCTTTTTACGAGTAATGTTACATTATTTATACACGTATCCAGAAACCATTGTCGACGGAGAGGGCATCCGGTACTCCATCTACCTGGCCGGATGCAACCACCGTTGCAAGGGCTGCCACAATCCGGAATCCTGGAACCCCCAGGCCGGAAAACCGCTCACACCAGAAGTGCTGGAGCAGATGATTCAGGAAATCAATGCCAATCCGTTGCTCGACGGGGTGACTTTCTCGGGAGGAGACCCTTTCTACAACCCGAAAGAGTTTCTTCCGGTACTAAAAGCCATCAGCCAGCGCACGGGAATGCACATCTGGTGCTATACGGGCTACACCTACGAACAGCTCCTTCAGGACCCGGCACGCAAAGAACTCCTCCCCTACATCCATGTACTGGTGGACGGCCCTTTCATCGAGTCGCTCTATTCCCCCTTTCTGGATTTCTGCGGAAGCAGCAACCAGCGGATTCTTAAACTCAAATAAAGACTTACCCACATTTTTGACACATGCCGCATTTTTAGTTCATAAATTCGCAACTAAAAATGTGGCATTCATTTTATCACTTTCTTCCTATTTCTCATTCGTTACCGTGCACAAAAACCACCGTTCTCGCACACGGAATTTCGTTTCCGCACACAAATGGCAAAATATGCCTTTTCTTGATTTATATCATGAAAACAACTATTTATTAAAAAAAGAATGTACTACTTCTTGCAGTCAATAAAAAAAGATTTACCTTTGCAGTGTGGTTGTGAAACCGATAGGTAAAAAGAAAAAAGAAATATATAAGGTATTAGAGAGACTAAAAAGGTAAAAAGCAATTTATTTAAGGTATTAGCTAGACTATTAAGGTATTAGATTATTTTTAAGTACAGGTATTAGATTTTAAAGGTAAAAGTTTTCAGGAATTAGGTTTGAGAAGGTATTGGAATATCTTCTGGTAAAAAGAAAAGGTAGAAAGGATAACAAAGACACAAAAATTAAGAAGATGAAAAGAACCCTTAAATGGGGGTTCTTTAGGAAGGCAGCGGAGGTTCGATGAGCTCTCGCTTTTTTTGTATCCATACGTCAACTATTGGAAGAACAAACACTCACCATCCATCCTCGCAAAACAATGTTTCTCCCTACATCCTTGGTTTTCATGACTCAACGTAGAAACCTGAGGGGTTCGTTGATTAAGCATAAAATTTAGCAAGCCTGAACAAAAAGAAAGCCTTATTCTTTATTCCATTCACACAAATAGGAAAGTATCCACAAAAAAAACAGCGGAATGACTGCCAGAGCCATCCCGCTGTATAAAGTTATCATCACATGATGAGGAGTTATCGCTGGGGAATATCGACCGAATCCTCCTGCTTTCCTTTCAGGTATTTCGAGAAGAAATCCACCATGCGCCAGTAGAAATATTCATCCATGTCACCGAAACCGTGGCGCTGGCCCGGCAGAATCAGCATGTCAAAACGTTTGTTGGCCCGAATCAGGGCATTGACCACACGAATGGTATTTCCCGGATGCACATTGTTGTCGATATCGCCGTGTACCAGCATCAGGTGGCCCTTCAACTGTTTCACAATCTCTGGATTGGTAGCAATCTTATAGGCAAACGTCGTATCTCCCTTCTCGGAGACTTCTTCCTTCACGCCGTGATGGGTCTCACTCCACCAGCGGTTGTAGATACGGTTGTCATGATTACCTGCACATGATACGGCAGCCTTGTAGAAATCCGGATACTGACAGATGGCCGCAGTCGACATGAATCCGCCTCCGGAATGTCCGTGGATACCTACCCGTGTGATATCGATAAAAGGATAACGCGCTGCCAGCTGCTCCACAGCCGCCTTATGGTCGGCCAACGGATAATCACGCATATTGCCGTAACCATAGTTGTGATACCACTTGGAACGGCTGGGGTGACCGCCACGCTGTCCGACGGTAATCACGATAAATCCGGCCTGTGCCAGGCGGTCGGTACGCACACTCATCCGTCGGAACGGATAATCCACGGCTTCTACCTGCGGACCCGGATAGACATAGTCAATAATCGGGTAAACTTTGGTAGAATCGAAATCAAACGGCTTGTACATTATACCGTACAAATCGGTCACTCCATCGGCTGCCTTTACCTTAAATGGTTCCGGGAACTGGTAACCGGCTGCTTTCAAAGAAGAGAAATCGCTTTCCTGTATCGTCATCACCTTGTTGCCGTTACGGTCCAGCAAGTCCGCACAAGGGATGGTGTTGGCACGCGAATAATTATCCACGAAGAAACGGGCTTCATCGTCCATCTCCACATCGTGGAAGAACTCCCCGTGTGTCAGCTGTTTCAATCCACTGCCGTTCACATTCACCTTGTAGAAATGCTCGTAATACGGATTCTCGCCTTTCTCACGTCCGTTGGCTACAAAATATACGGTACGAGTAGCCTCGTCCACCTTCACCACACGTTCTACGTGCCAAGGGCCTTCCGTGATGCGGTTCTTCAGGTTTCCTTTGTCATCGTATAAATAAAGATGTGCCCAACCGTCACGTTCACTCCACTGAATAAACTCTTTTCCTCCATTCAGCACATGAATAGGACGAGTTTCCTGATAAGTATTCATCCGTTCCTTTACCACCGGCACAATGGAATCTTCGCCCAAAGTATAGGTACATACATCAATGCGATGCAAGTCACGGCTGCTGCGGGTCAGGAAGAAACGTTGGTTATCGCCCTGCCAGATACGCGGTATCAGTTCCTTGTCGCGCTGCTTCTGTTCCAGCGGCTTTCCTTCCAAATCAATCGACTGATTTTTCCAGGCTGCCGTACGGATTTCTTTCCGCGTACCCGCCTGCACATCGAACAAATACAGATGATATTCCGGCATACCGGTCTCTCCCGGCATCTCATACTTATAGGTCTCCAGGGTAGGACGCGGTTCTGCAATGGAATTGATGACCCACAGCGGTTTCACATTCCGCTGGTCTGCAATGATGGTTGCAAAATACTTGGAGTCGGGCGACCAGTATCCCCACGCACCCCGGCGTTTGCCATTACACAAAGTATCCGTGTTCAGCGTGCTGTAAGGAATGCCATACCCGAAATCCGGTGTTCCGTCACTCGTCAGGCGCACCTCCACGATGGTGCTGTCCTTCTCGTTCTTCCGGGCCTTTCGGTAATCGGCAATGCTCATGTAATACAAATCGCAATCTTTGGCATAAATCACCCGCTGTCCGTCTGGCGATACGGAAGCCCAGTTCACCTCCTCCGGTTCTTTCTCCTTGTCCTTCAGGTATGTCAGCTTCTGAGTGGGATAGTCGTACGAGAAATAGAACGTAGAGTCGGCTTTTGACACCACCTTGAACGTAAAGGTACGTCCGTCTTCTCCCGCCTTCAAATCGGCAATGGGCAACTGATGTGCCTCGAAGGGATCCTGCACAATCTCCGTCAACTGCGAAGCCAGACGGTCCCGGTCGAACAACAAGTCCTTGCGTTTGGCAGTGGGATTGACTACATACCAGAACTTCCCTTCGCTGGTCTTATACTCAAACCAAAAATTCGTTCCCTGCTGGAACCAGTGCGGGTCGACCATGGTCGAAAACAACATCTTGTCGAGCTTACTCTTGGTAAACTTTTCCGCCTGAAGATAACCGGGCAGACGCTCTTCCGCTCCCCCGCCAGAAACTGCCGTCAGGCAAAAGCCGCCACACAAAATAGCAGCCAATAGGATTTTCTTCCTCATTCCTTTTATTCTATTAGATGAATTACACAAAAAAGACACAAAGAACAGAGAAACCTTTCTCCGTGCCCTTGTGTCTTTATCTCATTTGATACTTTCGCTAAAACAGAAACCTCAACACATCGTTGAAGTTGGCCCAAATCAGCAAGCCGAACAGCAGGAACATTCCCACCATCTGTGCATATTCCAGGAATTTGTCACTCGGCTTCCGGCGGGCGATAATCTCGTACAGCAAGAACAAGACATGGCCACCGTCGAGTGCCGGTATCGGCAGAATGTTCATGAAGGCCAAGATAATAGACAAGAAAGCCGTCATCTCCCAGAAACGCTGCCAGTCCCATACCTTCGGGAAGATACTTCCAATGGTGGCAAAACCTCCCACACTCTTGGCACCCTCTTTCGTGAATACATACTTCATGTCATTCACATAGCCTTTCAAGGTATTTACTCCTAAAGTAACTCCTGCCGGGAAGGATTCAAAGAATCCATAAGTCAACGTACGTTGTTTGTAATCTACCAAACCTCCCATGGCCGCTACCTTAAACTTATCGTCAGTCAAGACTTTAACTGTATCCCGTACGCCGGCACGTGAATATACCAACGTAAACTCAGCCGATGTCTTTTTATCCAATTCGGCTTTCGCCTTCAAATCTGCCATATTGTCCAGGAACTCATTCCATGAAGTCATCGTCTTTCCATTGAATGCCAACAAAGAATCTCCTTTTTGAACACCTGCCTTGGCAAATCCTCCGCCCGGCAGCACCGAATCGACCACATTTGGATAAAATACATCCACAAAAGGAGGATCCTCTTTTGCCACATCCAGCAAGCTCAGTTCCGGCAACAGAATTTTCTTTTCCTGTCCTTTCCGCAACACGGTAACCTCACGAGCCTCCACAATGCTGCGAATCATGTCCATATTGAAACGAGTCAGTTCCTTGCCGTCGGCACTCTTCAAAATATCTCCGTCACGAAAGCCGATTTCCTTCGCATGCTCACTGAATTTCATGCCCATGGTCATGTCACTCAAAGCCGTGTAACGATCTCCCCACGTAAACAGAATCATGGAATAAATGAACAAGGCCAGCAGGAAGTTCATCAAGACTCCTCCTATCATGACCAGCAAACGCTGCCACGCCGGTTTGGAACGGAACTCCCACGGCTGGGCCGGCTGTTTCATCTGTTCGGTATCCATCGACTCGTCAATCATTCCCGAAATCTTGCAATACCCACCTAACGGCAACCATCCCACTCCATATTCCGTGTCACTGTTCTTCGGTTTGTACTTGAACAGCGAAAACCAAGGGTCAAAGAATATATAAAACTTCTCCACCCGAATCTTGAACAGGCGGGCGAAGAAAAAATGTCCCCCCTCATGAATAATCACCAGCAACGACAAGCTGAGAATCAACTGAAGGGCACGAATCAAAAATGTTTCCATTTCTACTTAACTTCTTACTTTATATTATATAATTTAGATTTTTATTTCATCCCATTAATCACCAATTCTGCGGCAATACGCCGTGTTTCGGCATCGGTAGCCACATAATCACCATAAGTAGGTGTCTGGATAAAAGGTACGCGATTCATTGCTTTTTCAATCACGTCACTCATTCCCAAAAATGAAATCTGGTCTTTCAAAAAGGCAGCCACCACCACCTCATTGGCCGCATTCACGATACAAGGCATGTTTCCTCCCTGGTGCAGAGCCTCGTAAGCCAGTGCCAAGTTGCGGAAACGCTGCGTGTCTGGTTTCTCGAAAGTCAACGTATTGTATTTGGCAAAATCCAGCCGCTCGCCCGAAAGATGCTCCCGCTTCGGATACGAGAAGGCATATTGGATAGGCAGACGCATGTCGGGTACGCCCAGTTGGGCTTTCACCGCCCCGTCTTCAAATTCCACCATGGAATGAATCACCGACTGCGGATGCACCACCACCTCAATCTGCGCAGGAGTTACTCCAAACAGCCATTTTGCCTCAATCACCTCAAAGCCTTTGTTCATCATCGACGCAGAGTCAATCGTGATTTTCGCTCCCATCGACCAGTTGGGATGCTTCAGAGCCTGCTCTTTGGTTACCGTCTGCAACTGCTCCATGGTAAACGTACGGAACGGACCTCCCGAAGCAGTCAGAATCACCTTGTGTACGGGATTGTTAATTTCCAAACACTGGAAAATGGCTGAATGTTCAGAATCCACCGGCAAAATCGGTGTCTTATACTGCCGAGCCAGTCCGGTAATCAGTTCACCGGCCACTACCAAGGTCTCTTTATTAGCTAAAGCAATGATTTTTCCAGCCTTAATGGCATTGATGGTCGGTTTCAGGCCGGCATACCCCACCATAGCTGTCAATACGATGTCAATGGGCTGCGACTCGACCACCTGACACAACGCCTCGGCTCCGGCATATACTTTCACCGGCTCGTCGGCCAATGCTTCCTTCAATGCTTTATATTTGTCTTCATTTGCTATCACCACCACCTCCGGGTGAAACTTACGTGCCTGTTCAGCCAGCAACTCCACCTTGTTGTTGGCCGTAAGCGCATATACCTCATACAAATCAGGATGCTCCCCAATCACTTGAAGAGCCTGCGTACCGATGGAACCGGTAGAACCTAATATGGCAATCTGTTTTTTCATAACTTTAAAATACAACATATTTTGCCGGATCAATCGGAGCTCCCTCGTGCCACAGTTCAAAATGCACATGCGACACATGTCTGCCTTCGTCCTCCGTTCCGGCCAATGCGATAACTTCTCCTCCTTTTACGCGGTCGCCTTCCTTCTTCCTCGGAGTGCCGCAATGCTTATAAATGGAAATAAAATTCTGTTCATGCTGAATCTGAATCAGGAAACCCTTGTCGGGCGTCTGCACCACCAGCATCACCGTACCATCCATGGCAGCCACGATACTTTCGTCCATGGCAGCCGCCATATCTACTCCATAATGTTGGTGTGCCGGAGAGAAATCCTTGACTACAATCCCCTTTGTAGGACGGAAAAACAACAGTCCCGACAATTCATGTTCCTCCGTTCCAGTAGCCAATTCTGCCTTCTGCCGTTCTTCATATTTCCGCCGAAAATCATCCTCTTCTTTTGAACGGCCCATCAATTCTGCCGTCCGGATGGAGGTCAATGAGTCTATCGACTGCACGGTATCCACATTTACCTTTCCACTGAAGATGTCCTGTATATTCATGATATACCTATTTTGCCTTTCCAAGGCATCTGCCAGTGAATCAGCCTTCAGTGCATTCGTCACCACCTGCGAACGGACTTCACTGTTCATGTAGCCCGGAAGATAATTCCGCAAAGGAGTAAACACAATGATAATGGCAGCCAAAAGAAAGATTACCGTACAAGTAGCAAGCAATACAGAGAATCCGTTCAACTTCGACACATGAATGCCTACTACCTCTTCCAAGGTATTTTCGTTAATGATGGTCAGTTTATATTTAAACTTAATATTCCGCCAAAATGCCTTACGCCCTTTCTTTTTCATGCCACAAGCTTTTTAGTCCAATAAACCGTCGGGAATGTCTACCGTCAAAAGTTTCTGTTCCCTGTCAATGTTGAGTATAAACTCTTCATGAGCAGGCAAAAGCAGTTCTTCCCCCTCCTTCTCTATGACAAACAAGACATTCATCGTAGCATCATCCACATCCACTACTTCACCCAAATCACCATGATGCACATCGTGTACCTTAAATCCGACGAAGAAATTCCACGACGTGATTTCATCTTGCTCATCCATGTACTTCACCGGGAAATACACTTCCACGTTGGTAAAACTACGTGCCTTTTCCGCTGTATCCACTCCCTCGAATTTCACCAGAGCCACGTTATCGGAGCGGAAACGATACTCCTCGATGAAGAACGGGACCAGAATCCCGTCCAGCAACAGAATCAGATACTCACAATCCACCCGGTCGAAGATGTCGTCGGTAAACGTAAACGAGACTTCACCTTTTACCCCATGCGGCTTGTTGATGATTCCTATCTTAAAAACTTCCTCTTTTCTAATCATACCTTATTCTATACGGGTGATACGTGCTCCCAGCGCACTCAGACGCTGTTCGATATGCTGGTATCCCCGGTCAATCTGCTCAATGTTATGAATGTGGCTGATGCCTTTCGCACCCAGTGCGGCTATCAGCAAGGCAATACCGGCACGGATATCCGGAGAGGTCATATTGCCTCCCCGCAGACAGAAGTTGCGGTCGTGTCCGATGACCACGGCGCGATGTGGGTCGCACAAGATAATCTGCGCCCCCATGTCAATCAGCTTATCCACGAAAAACAGACGGCTTTCAAACATCTTCTGATGAATCAGCACACTCCCTTTGGCCTGGGTAGCCACCACCAGCATCACACTCAGCAAGTCGGGAGTCAGTCCCGGCCATGGAGCGTCGGCAATCGTCATGATAGAGCCATCAATGAACGAATCAATCTGATAGTGTTCCTGTGCGGGCACATAAATATCGTCGCCCCGCTGCTCCAGCTGAATACCCAGCCGACGGAAACTGTCGGGAATGATTCCTAAATTTTCATACGACACATTCTTGATCGTGATTTCACTGGCCGTCATAGCCGCCATGCCAATAAAACTTCCCACCTCAATCATATCCGGCAACACCGTATGCGCACAACCTTTCAGGCTCTTCACACCCTCAATGGTCAGCAAATTGGAAGCGATGCCCGAGATTTTGGCACCCATCCGGTTCAACATCCGGCACAACTGCTGTACATAAGGCTCACAGGCCGCATTGTAAATCGTGGTGACTCCTTCGGCCAGCACTGCCGCCATAATAATATTGGCCGTACCTGTGACAGATGCCTCATCCAGCAACATATACGTACCTTTCAGCTTGTCAGCAGTAATACAAAAACGACCTTTCGCTGCATCGTAATCAAACGAAGCACCCAATTTCTGAATACCCAGGAAATGGGTATCCAAACGCCGGCGACCAATCTTGTCACCTCCCGGCTTGGAAATCATTGCTTTCCCAAAACGGGCAATCAAAGGACCGACCAACATGACCGAGCCACGCAGTTTGGAGCAGCGTCCCAAGAACTCATCGCTTTCCAAGTAAGCCAGATTCAAGTTATCCGCCTGAAAAGAGAACGTATCACTTCCTGTTTTTGCTACTTTTACGCCCATATCACGGAGCAGCTGTATCAGGTTATTGACATCCAGGATATTCGGAATATTTCCGATAATCACTTCCTCGTCTGTCAACAACGTAGCACAAAGCACCTGCAGCACTTCGTTCTTAGCCCCCTGAGGCACAATCTCCCCCTGCAGTTTGTGCCCTCCTTCGATTACAAATGAAGCCATAGTATCCGATTTTGATTAATATTTCTTTCTTTGCTGGTTGTTGTTCATCTGCCGGCGACGCGGTCCTGCCGTACGTTGCTCTACCAGATGAAGTTCATCGGCCGACAGTTTGATACGTCCGCCTGACAGATCACACAAGTCATCCAGAATTTTCTGGTCTTCCACCCCGTCTTTGTTAAAATTGAGGTAATCTTTCTTCATGTGGTTGGCAATGTACTTAATCAACTGTTTTTTCTCTTCACCTTCCGGATAATCTACCGCAATTTTTATCAAATCCTGGATAAATCGTCCATAATGGCGATAGCGAATCACATTGGGCGAATAAGGAATCCGGTCGGGTTTCACTTCCAGACTTTCCTTTTTCACGATTTCCACCGGATAGTCAATATCCAGTTTAAAATCGGCCATGATAGCCAGATGATCCCACAACTTACGGCGGAAATCTTCCATGTCACGCAATTGAGGAAACATCCCTCCCATAATATTCACGATGGTATTGGCACACCGTTGACGTTCCGCACGATCCTCGATGGTCAAGGCATGGTCTACCATGTTCTGCACACTTCTTCCGTATTCCGGAAGCGGTAATTTTCGCTGCTGGGTATTATATTCCATATAAAATTTCAGTTATTTCACATTCTACGACTTTCCATCTGTTCTCTTACAACAGTTTCTTGGGCTTGGAAGCCACAAATTCCTTGAGATAGAAAGGTTCAAAATAAGCTACATCCTTGAAATCCTGTGTAGCCATCGCCTTTTCAGCCAACGGGAACATCCATTTGGCCAGCGGATGTATATTTTCCAGGAAATGCGCATTGGGATGCGTCAGTTTTTCCTTGCATTTAGCGGCCCCGTTGCCAAAGAAATATACCGGATGTTTTTCCAAGAATTCGGCATACGAATTTTCATCTACGATGTCTGCACCGATTTCACGCTGTACCTTCAGGGCACGGTTGTACACGGCTGCATACACTTCCATGCGGCGTGCATCAATCATCGGGCAAAGCAAGGCATCTTCCGGCAGGTCGTGAGCCAGCAGTACCGGCACGCACATCACCTCCAGCGTAGGAAGCCCAATCAGCGGAATGTTCCGTCCGTAGCAGATTCCCTTCGCCATGGAAACCCCGATACGCAGTCCCGTATAGGAACCCGGACCACAGCTCACCGCTACCGCATCCACCGGAATGGCATGGCTGTCGGCAAACGACAAGGCTTCATCTACAAATACTCCCAGCACAGTCGCATGCGAAGGGCCGTTAAAATCTTCTTTCGAGAAAATGGAAGCCCCGTCCTGGCTCACTGCCACCGAGCAGACTTCCGTCGACGTTTCAATATGTAAAATGCACGACATAATTAAATTCAATACAATTATATATTAGTCTGCAAATATACACTTTTCTTCTCACTCTCTCACGAAAAAAGGAACAGAAAGTGACAAAGCCTTTCCGAAAGACCAACCGACCTGCATAAATTCCAATCTCCCGGTTCGCAAAACCGGAAACTTCCGCAAACATTCCTCCAAATGCCACCAAACATTCTCTGTTCCACAATGCGGGATTTGTATCCCACACTGTGAAATATGTATCCCACACTGTGGTTTTTGTATTTCACAGTGTGGGACAGAGAAAATGCAGGTATCCCTGGAAAAACAGACAAGGAAAAACAAACTTATTTCCACGGGGTTATCAGGCTTTATCTACCCGTCGCAGAGCGATTTCATACGTTTTTTACACAGCCGTTTACGCTTTATGCAGATTTTTCCTACCTTTGCACTCAAATGATTAAAAAACAAAAGGAGTTATGATACAGTCAATGACCGGATACGGCAAAGCAACCACCGCCTTCGGAGACAAAAAAATCAACGTAGAAATCAAATCGTTGAACAGCAAAGCAATGGACTTGTCCACACGCATCGCTCCATTGTATCGTGAAAAAGAAATGGAAATCCGCAACCTGATTACGCAGACCCTGGAACGCGGGAAAGTGGATTTCTGTATATGGGTGGAAAAAGACGCCGCCGAATCGGCCACTCCCATCAATACCGCTCTCGTAGAAAACTATTACAACCAGATAAAAACCATTTCTGAAACCTGCCACATTCCGTTGCCGGAAGACTGGTTCGCCACCCTGCTGCGCATGCCCGACGTGCTGACGCGCGTGGACGTGCAGGAACTGTCGGACGAGGAATGGACCGTGGCCAAACAGACCATCGAAGAGGCTTTGCAGCACCTGGTGGATTTCCGCAAACAGGAAGGTGCCGCCCTCGAAAAGAAATTCACGGAAAAGCTGAACAACATCGAACGGCTGCTGAAGTCCATCGAACCGTACGAGAAAGAACGTGTGACCAAAATCCGGGAACGCATCACCGACGCGCTGGAAAAGACCCTGAGCATTGATTACGACAAGAACCGTCTGGAACAGGAACTGATTTACTACATCGAGAAACTGGACATCAACGAAGAAAAACAGCGTCTGGCCAACCACCTGAAATATTTCCGCGAAACCATGGCGGGCGGACACGGACAAGGCAAGAAGCTGGGCTTCATCGCACAGGAAATGGGCCGCGAAATCAACACCACCGGCAGCAAGTCGAACCATGCCGAGATGCAGAACCTCGTGGTGCAGATGAAAGACGAACTGGAACAAATCAAGGAACAAGTGTTGAACGTAATGTAAAAAATATGGCAGGAAAACTTATCATCTTTTCAGCCCCCTCCGGCTCCGGCAAGTCTACCATCATCAATTACTTGCTGACACAGAACCTGAACCTGGCATTCTCTATCTCTGCCACCAGCCGTGCTCCCCGTGGCACGGAACAGAACGGCGTGGAATATTTCTTCCTGACTCCGGAAGAATTCAAGCAGCGCATTGCCAATAACGAGTTCCTGGAATACGAGGAAGTGTACAAGGACCGTTTCTACGGCACCCTGAAGGCACAGGTGGAAAAACAGCTTGCTGCCGGACAGAACGTGATTTTCGACGTCGACGTGGTGGGCGGATGCAACATCAAGAAATTCTATGGCGACCGGGCCTTGTCGGTCTTCATCCAGCCGCCTTCTATCGAGGAACTCCGCAAGCGACTGACGGGTCGGGGTACCGATGCACCCGAAGTCATCGAGAGCCGTCTGGCAAAAGCCACCTTCGAACTGGACTATGCCGATAAGTTCGACGTGGTGATTGTCAACGACGACTTGGAAAAGGCCAAAGCGGAAGCCTTGCAGACCATCCGCCATTTTCTCCAACACTAAATCCATCCGACTATGCCGAAAAATCCTAAAAAAGTTCTGCGCTGGATGACGCTGCTCTGCATTGTCATCGGACTGGCCGCCATTGCCGTAGGCGTAGTGGCCGTAGCCAAAGAAGAATACATCATTGCCGTCGCCATGTTGCTGGTGGCTATATGGCAGATTCTCAACTATATCCAATGGAAGAAAAGTCTCAGATAAAAACCGGACTTTTCGGAGGCTCCTTCAACCCGATTCACATAGGACATCTGGCACTGGCCAATTACCTGTGTGAATACGGAGGACTGGAGGAAGTCTGGTTTCTGGTCACCCCTCAAAATCCGTTCAAGCAGAACGAGACGCTGCTTGATGACCATCTCCGACTGGAAATGGTAGAAGCCGCCGTGGCCGGATATCCCCGTTTCCGGGCTTCCGATTTTGAATTCCAATTACCCCGCCCTTCGTACACCATCCATACCCTCGACAAACTGGCCGAGAGCTATCCCGACCGGGAATTTCACTTGATTATCGGAGCCGACAACTGGCAGGCTTTCGACCGTTGGCGGTCGCCCGAGGAAATCATCCGCCGTCACCACATTCTGGTCTATCCGCGTCGGGGTTATCCCTTAGAGGATGCAACTCCTCTTCCTCCTCATGTCCGGGTGGTACAGACTCCCCTCCTCGAAATCAGTTCGACCTTCATCCGCCAGGGTATCCGCGAAGGGAAAGACCTGCGCTATTTCCTGCATCCGGAAGTGTTCAGAATCATTCAGGAAAAAGGGCTCTACCGCTAATCATTTCTTTTTGTGTAACACCACTAGCACCACCTCGCTCGGGGTGAAGAGGCGCACATCCTTGCGCGACGTACCCAGTCCGTTAGTAATAATCACCGGAATGCCCGCACGGTTGTGTTTCAATCCCGTCAGGAAACGATTGCCGTATTTGGAGAAATGTGCCGGCGTCCACCGGCGGAACAGGCTGACCTGCCCTCCGTGGGTATGTCCCGCCAGGGCCAGGTCGGTGTGCGATACATCCACATCTTCCACGTAATCGGGGGTGTGCACCAGCATCAACACAAAATCTTCTTCCCGCAAGGCCAAGGTAGGCGACACCCCGTTCTGCTTCAAATCGAACGGATTACGGATGCCGCACAGCAAGATATATTCCTTTCCCCGCCACAAGGTATCCACCCGGTGCTCCAACAAACGCACGCCTGTCTCCCGCATGGCCTTCCGTGCCAGCGAATCGGCCGCTCCGCGCTCGTGGTTGCCCATCACGGCATACGTGCCACAGGGTGTCTCCACGGTCTTCAAGGCCTGGAAAAGCTGTGTCACATCTCCTCCGTTGCGTCCACGGTAATCGCCGCCCAACAGCAGCACGTCCGCATCCAGCGAACGGAGGGCCCGGCACATACCAGGCAACCGACGGGCGGTAAACCGGCTCTCGAAATGAAAGTCGGAGGCAAAGGCTACCCGGAAACCGTCGAAGGAGTCGGGCAACTGGGCACTGTAAAAATCATACCGTTTCACACGTCCCACTCCCTTATACTTGGAAAAGGACGCCGTGGCACAAGAGGAAAGCAGAAAGCTCATCAGCAGCAAGCCACCTGCCAGCAAATTCAGTCGTTTCATCATTTTGAACTACATATAACTTTCCGGTCGTGACAAAGGTCGTAAAAAATGCCTAACTTTGCCGGACGAAAAACTAAAAATCCAGATTTCATGACATACGTCAAAACCAATTCTATTAAAGCGTGGCTGCTGGCCGCCCGTCCGAAGACCTTGACCGGAGCCGCCATCCCCGTCATGCTGGGCTGTGCCTTGGCCTTTATTTACGGCCACTTCCAACTGATACCGGCCTTGCTGTGCTTTCTGTTTGCCTTCCTGATGCAGATTGACGCCAACTTCATCAACGACCTGTTCGACTTTCTGAAAGGCAGCGACCGAGAAGACCGTCTCGGTCCGGAACGTGCCTGTGCCCAAGGATGGATCAGTCCGCAGGCCATGAAGGCCGGCATTGTCTGCACTACCCTGCTGGCAGGAATCACCGGACTTTGCCTGCTTTACTACGGGGGACTGGAAATGATTCCGGTCGGCATTGCCTGCATGATTTTTGCCTTCCTCTATACCGCCGGACCGTATCCGCTGGCTTACCACGGATGGGGCGACCTGATGGTGCTCGTCTTCTTCGGCTTCGTGCCCGTGGGATGTACCTACTATGTCATGGCACACGACTGGAACACGGCGGTCACTCTCACTTCACTGGCCTGTGGGCTTCTCATCGACACCCTGCTGATGATTAATAATTTCCGCGATCGGGAACAGGATGCAGTGAGCGGAAAGAAAACGCTGGTAGTGCGGCTGGGTGCCAAAGCCGGACTGATTCTGTATTTCCTGCTGGGACTGGCGGCCTGCTGGTGCTGCTTCTATTTCCTGCGCATCGGAAAAATCTATGCCGTACTGCTTCCGCAGCTGTACCTCATTCCGCACATCCTGACCACCCAGCACATGGCCCGCATCTACCGCGGGAAAGCCCTGAACGGCATCTTAGGAGAGACTTCACGCAACATGCTCATTTTTGGATTATTACTTACGCTAGGATTGATTCTTTAAATTATGATTCGGAAAGTACGCAAAGAAGATGCTCCGGCCATTACCGCCATCTACAACCATTACATCACACACACCACCATCACCTTTGAACTGGAACCGGTGAGCGAAGAAGAGATGTGGACCCGCATCCAGACCATCAGTAGCAAATATCCGTATTTCGTATACGAAACAGAAGGGCAGATTGCCGGTTACTGCTATGTACATGGATGGAAAGAGAAGGCGGCTTATAACCAGAGCGTGGAGACCACCATTTACCTGGCACCTTCCTCTACGGGAAAGGGACTGGGTACCGAATTGATGCAACACCTGATAGAAGAATGCCGTCGCTGCGGACTGCATGCCTTGATTGCCTGCATTACCGAAGGCAACGAGGCCAGCTATGCCCTGCACGAGAAACTGGGCTTTGAAAAGGTGTCCAGCTTCCGGGAAGTAGGCCGCAAATTCGGCAAATGGCTGGGAATCGTGGATTATGAACTGATTCTCTGAGCCTTTCGTTCTGCAAAAAAGAAGGCGGCGTCTGGCAAACCGGACACCGCCCTGCATTGTATTTATCGGGAATTCCTCACTTCAACGTAATCGCATACTTGCTCAAGTCCTTTTCATCGGAACTGCTTCCAATCCATACCTGATATTCACCCGGGTAGAACTGGATGCTGTGAGTGGTTTCATCCCACCACTCCAGGTCTTTCTTTGACAAAGTAATACGCACATTCGCAGTCTTTCCAGCCGGAACAAACACCCGTTTGAAGGCTCGCAAGGTCTTGACCGGACCTCCTTCGTCGCCCACCTTATTCAGATAAACCTGTACTACTTCCTCCCCGTCGCGACTACCGACATTCGAAACCGGTACAGTCACCGTCAGATTGTCGTCACTGCCTATCGTCTGTGCATTGAAAGTAGCCGTGCCATACTTAAAGGTAGTATAGCTCAACCCATACCCAAAGGGGAAAAGCGGTTTTTCCGTCATGAAACGATAGGTACGTCCCTTCATATTGTAATCCTCAAAATCGGGCAACTGCTCCGTATTCCGGTAGAAAGTGACCGGCAAGCGTCCGGCCGGATTGTAATCTCCAAACAACACTTCGGCCACGGCCTTACCTCCCTGCTGCCCCGGATACCATGCCTGCAAGATGGCCTCACACGTCTCCGTTTCCGGCACCAGTCCGATGGGCGAGCCGGAACAGTTCACCAGCACCACCTTCTTTCCGGCCCGGTGCAAGGCTGCCAGCAATTCCCGCTGCACTTCCGGCAATTCGATGCTGGTACGGTCTCCCTTCCGGAAGCCCGGCAAATCCACGCCCATCTCTTCGCCTTCCAGACTCGGGGAAATACCTCCCACAAAGACCACCACATCGGCATTCCGGACGGCCTGAACCGACCGGGCTACATCCACTTTCCGCTTAAAGCCCAGGTCGAAGTTCAACTGCGCATCACTTTGCAGGTATTCAAACTGAAGTTCGATGTCGTATTTCTTTCCGGCTTCTACCTGCAGCGTACAAGACTGCTTGTTGCCTCCGTGCACATTATGATACTTCATCACCTCCTTCCGGTTGACCAGCAATCTGCCCTTGCCATAACTATACACATCCAGCACAATCTCTCCTGATGCCTTGGGCACATACGTGGCATTATACGTAGCCGAAAAATCCGTCAGGTTCACACCCGGTGCAAACACCGTAGCTCCCGACGTACAGAAATTGAACGGTGTCATCACCCGTGTTTCCACGTCCACTTTACCTTCGTGGCTCACATTGTTCCAATAACGCGCCGTGAAACCCGGCCGCCCTTCCGACTGGCACTCACTGAACACACTTTCCAGCAATTCATCGCCGACCCACGGACAACCCTGTTCATAAATCAGTTTATCATCTTTTCCAAGTGCCGACCGAATCCCCTCCAGAATGGTCACCGTATGAGAAGGTACTCCGTTATAATTTCCCCACATCATGACCGAGTCTTTGGCATTCGGTCCCATGACCGCCACAGTCAGTCCACCGCGCTTCAACGGAAGCACCCGGTGCTTGTTCAGCAACAACGTCATGGATTCCCGCGCCATCCGCAGCGCCAGTGAATCGTGCGCTGCAGAAGCTACGACCGAGAAAGGAATCTTGGTCCATGACACTTTATCCGGATCATCCATCTCACCCAAGTCGAAACGGGCCTTCAGCAACCGCTTGACCGACTTGTCGATGACCTCCTCGTCAATCAACTTTTTCCGGGCGGCTTCTACCAGCGATTCATACGTAGAGCCACATTCCAGATCCGTACCACTCAGCACTGCAGCTGAAGCGGCTGAAGGCGCATCCTTATGCGTGCGATGTCCTTTCTCATCAAAAAAATCATTGATGGCCCAGCAGTCACTCAAAATGATGCCGTCGAATCCCCACTCTTCCCGCAGAATCTGCGTCAGCAGCCGGTTGCTGCCACAACAAGGCTCCCCTTCAAAACGGTTGTACGCACACATCACCTCCTTTACCCCGGCATCTTGTACCATGGCCTTGAAAGCCGGCAAATAAGTCTCATACAAATCCCGAAGGGGCAAGTCTTCCACGTCAAAAGAGTGGCGGTTCCACTCCGGACCCGAGTGTACCGCAAAGTGTTTGGCACAGGCATACAGCTTGTCGTACTTCCCGTCGGTTTCTCCCTGCAAACCTTTGACCACCATTACCCCCATCTTACTTGTCAGAAAAGGGTCTTCGCCGTAGGTTTCAATCCCTCTTCCCCAACGCGGGTCACGGTAAATGTTTACCGTCGGCGTCCACATTGTCAGTCCCTGGTATCTCTTGTAACTGTCATGTTGCACGTAATAAGTATTTTTCGCCCGCGCCTCATCCGACACCGCCGTAAATACCTTATACACCAAAGAATCGTCAAAAGATGCTGCCATGCCTATCGGCTGCGGAAAGACCGTAGCCAGTCCAGCACGGGCCACCCCATGCAGCGCTTCATTCCACCAGTTATACGGTTTTATACCCAGCCGTTCTACTGGCTTCGATGTGTCCATCATCAAAGAGACCTTTTCTTCCAACGTCAGCTCCTGCAAAAGCAGGTCGGCACGCTGGTCGGAAGGCAAAGACGAATCCCGAAAATCGGGACGGGCACAGCCCAGAAAAGCCAAACCCAATAGCCAAACACCATACCTCATAGATTTATTTATTAGCAGTTTTCCATAGTTTTGTTTCAGCACAATGAATATCTGCCCACAAGTTACCACATTTTATTTTAAAATCGCCCTTTTCAAGACGCCATTTTCCGTCGTAACCCACAAAAGCCAAGTCACTGCCTTTTATTTTCATCGTCACGGTCTTGGTTTCGCCCGGATTCAGCGATACTTTCTCAAAATTACGCAAGCGGAGGTTATCGGGAGTACTGCTCGCCACCAAGTCCTTGGAATATAACAACACGGCTTCTTTCCCAGCCATCTTGCCCGCATTCGTTACGTCCACTGAGACAGTCAGTTCATCGTCTGCCGTAAAGGAAGTCTTGTCTACCTTCAGGTTACTGTATGTAAACGTCGTATAGCTCAATCCGAAGCCGAACGGCCATTGTACATCCATCACGGAATCATAATTATAGTTTCCACCCATCTGTCCCATGTTCTCACAAGGCTTATAGTCATAAGTAGCGATAGCATTGATATACTTCGGATAAGTGAAAGGCATCTTTGCACTGAAGTTGGCATCTCCCGCCATCAGGTTGGCCAATGCATCGGCTCCATAATTACTCGGCAGCATCACATTGATCACTCCCTGCGCCAAAGGTTCGATGTCATTAATGATACGCGGACGTCCCTGATTCAAGACCAGCACAATCGGTTTACCCGTCTTGGCAAGTGCTTTCACCAGATTTCGCTGGTTGGCAGAAAGCGTCAAATCCGTCAGGTTTCCCGGTGTTTCGCAATACGAATTTTCACCGATGCAAGCCACAATGACATCCACATTGGCAGCAGCCGCTACGGCTTTCTCTATCTCCGGTTTGTTCTCTGCCCACCAGTTGTCGTTCTGGTTCGTCACGGCCTTCGGGTCAGAGCTTGCATAAGTCACTCCCGGTTCGTACACCACATTCCCTTTTCCGTACTTGTTGCACAAAGCCTCATAAATGGTATTGTAGGCACCGGCACACTCATCGGCTTTGTTACCCTGCCAGCTATACGACCAGCCCCCATTCAGGCAACGCATGGAATTGGCATTAGGACCTGTCAGCAGAATCTTCCTACCCACTTTCACAGGCAATACATTCTGTTCATTTTTCAACAGGACTTCCGATTCTTCGGCCGCCTGAAGCGCTACCTTGGCAAATTCTGCAGAACCAAACTTATCGTATTTCTTGATGTCCCAGTAAGGATTGTCAAACAAGCCCAAACGGTATTTCAAACGCAGCACACGAGCCACTGCATCATTGATTCGACTCATCGGGACTTCTCCTTCTTCCACCAGTTCCTTCAGATAGGTACAGAAGCTCACTTCATAAGGCACCATTGACATATCAATACCGGCATTGATGGCAATCTTGATGGCTTCCTTCTTAGTAGCTGCAATGTGGTCACGGGTACAAAGATTATTGATGTCGGCCCAATCGGTCACCACCATACCATCCCAGTTCAGCCCCTCTTTCAACCATTCGGTCAGCAGTTCCCGGTTAGCATGGAAAGGCATCCCATTGTCCACTCCCGAATTAACCATTACGCTCAAGGCCCCTTGACGAATGGCCGCCAGGAAAGGAGCAAAATGTTTTTCCCGCATGTCACTGCGAGAAATGGAAGAAGGCGTACGATCTTTCCCGGATACCGGTACTCCATAGCCCATGTAATGCTTCAGGCAGGCAGCCACCTGATACTCGCCGATGTGATTCGGGTCCGTACCCTGGAATCCTTCCACCGCTGCCTTTCCCATCTCGGCATTCACATAACAGTCTTCTCCGTAATTCTCCCACATTCTGGGCCAACGTGGGTCGCGTCCCAAATCGACTACCGGTGCATACGTCCAGGGAATACAGCCGGCCTTGGTTTCATACGCCGAAATCTCCGCACCTTTCCGAGTCAGTTCCCGATTGAAAGAAGCCCCCATGTTGATTCCCTGAGGGAACAGGGTGCCATCGAGGGTATACGTCGTACCATGAATCTGGTCTACGCCATAGATACAAGGTATGCCGATTTCTTTCATGGAAACTTCCTGTATGCGTTTGATCATCTTCGCCCAAGTCTCTTTCTTCTGTGCTACGCTCAAAGGCACATTCAGAATAGACCCGACCTTATATTTGCCTATTACCGTATCCAGCTGTGCCTCACTGAGTGTAAAGCCATTTTTCTGGGTGGCCTCAAAATCAGTGATGACATCCACTGTAATCTCACACATCTGACCGATTTTTTCTTCCAAGGTCATTTTTTCCAGCCATTTCTGGATATTGGCTTCAATGGTTTTGTCTGCCGGAATGGCCGGCTTTATGCTGTGTACGTTGTCTGCCATACACATCCCAGTGCCAATCACTGAGGCTAAAATCACATTTCTTAGTAAATTCATGGCATCTAAAGTTTTAGTTTCTTGTTTTTCAAAAGGTCTCGTCTTATTTCAGTTCAAACTCTACCACTCCCTTGATATCTTTGGAAGAACTTCCGATGTACGCTTTAAACTTACCCGGTTCAGCCACCCAATCATGGAGCTGGTCATCGAAGAACATCAAATCCTCTTTGTCCACGGTAAATACAACCTCTCTTTCCTCACCGGGCTGAAGAGCGACTTTATAGAAATCTTTCAACTCTTTCACCGGACGCAGTACACGACATTTTTCATCCCCGATATACAGCTGTACGATTTCCTTTCCAGCCACACTTCCCACGTTCTTCACGTTGCATCGGATTTCTAATACGTCATCACCTTTCATCTCACGGGCAGAAATGACCGGTTTACCATATTCAAACTGCGTATAACTCAAGCCATACCCAAACGGAAACAGCGGCTGGATATGTTTCGTATCATACCAGCGATAGCCCACCAGGATGTCTTCCTTGTATTCCTGACGGATGCTGTCGCCCGGATAACTGAGTTCTCCATAATAATGTGCCGGACAATCTTCCAGCTTGGCCGGATAAGAGAACGGCAGCTTTCCACTCGGAGTCACCTCGCCCAACAGCACATCGGCAAGTGCCTTACCACCAATAGAGCCCAGATACCAAGACTGTACCAATGAGGGTACCTCCTTCAACCAAGGCATGGCTACTGCATTTCCGCTGGTCAATACCACTACGAGCTTCTTGTTGGCTTTCAACAGCCCTTCAATCAAACGATCTTGTCCATAAGGCAATTCGTAGGCGCGACGGTCTTCTCCTTCACAATCCTGCTGGTAGTTCTTGTTTAGACCTCCCATAAAGATGACCAAATCGGCTTTACGAGCTTCTTCAATGGCGGCATTGTAAAGCGAATCGGCAACCGACTGAGGAATCACATCTGCGCGGTCGAACATCGGCCGGCCGGCCATGTATCCTTGAGAGAAAGTCACACAATCACTACCCAACTCTTTCACCAAGGCCTCCAGCGGAGTAATCACCATCTTCGGTTTCAATTCTGAAGAACCGCCTCCTGCCATCAGGTTCCGAACGGCGTTGTCACCCACCACCAGAATGTGTTTATACTTTCCCTGCTTCAAAGGTAATAAAGATTCTCCTTTAAATACGGACTGATTCTTCAATAATACTACCCCCTCCGTAGCCACCTGGTAGGCGGTCTCATAATGGGAATCATTGGACATGGCGCCAAATTGACCGTCTGCGTTCATGGCTGTACGGAAAATCAGTCGCAACACCCGGGAAGCCTTGTCATCGACTACACTCATGGGTACCTTACCTTCCTTGACCATCCGAAGATAGGCACTACCTAAATAATAGCTGTCATATCCCTGATCGGAATTGGAAGTCAATCCATTGGTAAAGGTCCCCAGTTCAAGGTCCAGTCCGTTCATCGCAGCCTCATACGTGTCGTGAGCAGCTCCCCAGTCGGTTACCACACAGCCGTCGAACTTCCATTCTCCCTTCAGGATATCGTTGTTCAACAACTTGTTATGTGCAGCATGTGTACCTCTCACCTTGTTGTAGGCCCCCATGATGCTCCAGACTTTCCCTTCTTCCACTGCTGCCTTAAAGGCCGGAAGGTAAATCTCATACAAGGCCCGGTCACTGACCTGCACATCAATGTGATTCCGCCAGTGCTCCTGATTGTTCAAAGCATAATGTTTCACACAGGCGGCCACTCCGTTCTCCTGTACTCCCTGGATATAAGGCACACACATACGGGCGGCCAGAAAAGGATCTTCGCCCATGTATTCAAAGTTGCGTCCGTTCAGCGGAGTCCGGTAAATATTCACACCCGGACCCAACAACACATTTTTATGACGAAAACGAGCTTCTTCTCCGATAGCCAATCCATATTTCTTCGACAAAGAAGGATTCCAGGTAGAAGCCAGACAAGTCAGCGCCGGAAAAGCAGTACAGCTGTCGTTGGTCCAACCGGCATAATCCCAGCTGTTCCAACAAATTTCTGCACGTACTCCATGAGGGCCGTCAGAGTACATCAGCCCCGGAATGCCCAAACGGGCACATCCCGGTGTACTGAATCGTCCGTCGGCGTAGCTCAAACGAGTTTTCTCTTCCAACGTCATTCGACTCAAAGCATCTTTCACACGAAGTTCCAACGGTTTCCGAACATCCAGATAGAGAGGCATACCTCCCACTTCAATCTTCTTGCCGCTACCCGACATCAAGGTATGCATCAATTCTTTCTTAGGAAGTCCCTGCGGAGTGAACGCACCAAAGCTATCTTTGTAATCCCATATAGACCAGGCGATATGCAGACTGTCAAATACGGAAATCACATCCTTGAACCATCTCAAAGCATCGGCCTTGGGCGCTTTCTCATACACACCGAATTCACCGCAATACAGATTCAAGCCTTTTTCATCAGCCACCTGCTTTGCCTTTGACAGGTAAGCAGCCAGCATCGCCTTGTCCCAGACCATTCCACGGAAACGTTTCGTTAATTTCTGGTCAGCTTCAGACAACGCCTCAAACTCTTGCTTGGTAACCAATTCTCCCGGATAATACACGGGACCCTGGTAGTTGCCAAATTCCGTCCAACTGGCCCGATAATGGCTCAACAAGAACGGCTCATAGAAATGGCAGCTCAACAAGATATTCCCATCGCCCTTGGGCACTTTCAGAAACGGGAAAGTGTACACCCCCTGCCACATATTGGAACCGATGACCAAGACTCTTTCCTTTTCCTCCTTTCGAATCACCTGATACGCTTTCTCTACCAGCTTGTTCCAGTCCTCATGATTGGGAGCGGTAGGCTCATTCATAATCTCATAAGCCACCTCGGAAGTAGGATATTCTTTCAGTTCCTGTACCAGTTCCTGCCAAAGCTGAAGAAAATGGTCCTGGGCTTCCGCACTTTCCCACAAAAGGTTCTTCTTGCCGTCATGACCGGCATTGAAATAATGCGAACGCACAATATGCAGGTCTACAATCACCTTCAAATCGTTCTGCAGTGCCCACTGGATACCTTTATGCAGATAAGAAAACGCCTCTTTGTCCTTTTCACCGTTTTCATGCCACAACACTTCTTCATCAATCGGCAAGCGTACATGGTCGAATCCAGCCCGGGCAATCCGGTTAAAATCCGTCTCGTTCATTCCCTTCTGTATGGAAAGGCCGTTCTCAATCCGCTGCGACAGCCAATGGCTCAGGTTGATACCTCGTTTAATCTCAAAAACCTTTTGCGAAGAGGCATAACCTCCTACAAATGAAACGGTCCACAGAATAAAAAATATCAGTTTTCTCATACAGTTCTTCTATCTAAAATGGATATTCCGTATCACAACCTTTCATAATACCTTCCAACATGGCTTTGGAAACCTCATTGGTAGCCATTCCATTATTCCTGTCAAACAACCCAAAATATTCATTTGTAAAATCAGGAACAGTATTGAAACTTCCGTTATCCCAAACAACAGGCACAATTCCATTTGCTCTGGCTGCCCGTGTCACATACTCCATATAATATGCACGAGAAGCAATCTGTTCCGTTTCATGTCCAATTGAACTGTTCACAGTAGTCACAGCACCATATTCACCCATTACTACAGGATATCCTTTATCCACCCAGGACTGCTTAATCTTACCAAACAGTCCATCTACATAATCCTCCTGTTCATTTGACACACCCGTATTATACTGAATAAAATCTTTTCCCCAGAAATATACAGACTCTGTATAGTCCGCAAAATCCATATAAGAATAACCAGCCGGGCGATAGAAATGAAACTCTATGGCTATTCTGTTTTCCACAACATCCGTAGGAAAGTTCAATCCATCGAATGCATAATCCGGATTCGTTGCATAAGTTTGAATAATCAGATTGCGGTAATAATTCTTTCCTCCAGTAGTACGTACGGCATCTACAAAACATTGGTTAAAACTGTTCTGCACTTCCAAATTTTCCACAGTCGGCGCTTGCCAATTGATTTCCACCTCATTGGTACCGGAGAAAATCAGATGTTCATCATAATCACGGAAATACATTGCAATAGAACGCCACAAGTTTCTTTCTTTATTCAGCACTTGTTCCGCCTCAGCTCTCAAAGGGTGACTTTCCAGCCAATCTTCATGATGTGTGTTCAGAATTACATACATGTCATTGTCTATACAATAGTCTACCACTTCCTTCACCCGGTTCAGCCAGTCAAAACGAACTTCACTCATCGTACTTTGGTCTGTGACATGCGGATACCATCTGACCGGAATGCGCACGGCATTGAATCCAGCTTTTTTCACGGCATCAATCATTTCTTTTGTTACCTTGGGATTTCCCCATGAAGTTTCCGCATCCATGTGATCAGACAATCCTTCATTATAACTTTCCAAGGAATTTCCCAAGTTCCATCCCACCTTGATGTTCTTGAATAAAGCAAACGCATCGTGCTCTACCCCAGTCATGTCAGGTTCGTAATCTGTAGATGAGGATTGAGTCGTAAAACTGATCTTCACCTCCACGCTAATCTTAAACTCATCCACCAACACACCTTGAGGAATCTGTAATGTGTAACGAGTGCCAGGAGCAAGACCAGCCACCTCAAGAATCACCTTTTCTCCATCAAATCTGACATTTTTCAATTCACCATTCGGTTTCAGCAAAATCTGACTGAAATCGGACGTTTCGGTTTGCATTGCTTCATTAAAAGTCAATGTGATTTCAGCTAGATTAAAATCCACTTCCTCCGCCCCGTCGGCAGGAGAGGTCTCCACAAGGGCTGGCATAACGACCTGTTCCTTTTCCTCAGAACAAGAAACGCACATCCAGCCTACCAAAAACAGTAAAAACAATGCAATATGTTTCATATACAACATTCTCTATTACAATTTAAAACATTTGACACATATATTTCTTCAAGCACTTAATTATTCCAAAGTCACTTTATCCACATAATACCCATGTCCTACACAGAGGAATCCATCCTCAGCCAGAATCTTCGACAAGATTTCCTGAGTAAGCACTATTTCCACCACACCATCTTCCTGGAATTCAATTACAGAGGTACCCGGCAAATCATTCCAATAACCAGTTGTCGTACGTATCTGATGATATTCTGCTTCAGGAGCTACTGAATAATAAATACTCATCTTACTTCCTGCTACAATGGAATTGAATCTATCAAGAGGAATCAGATTGAATGTCTTATTCGGATTTCCATCTTCATAATCCCATGACACATAATGATGACCTTCCCAAAGTACCATAGCTCTTGTAACAGCAAATGAAACCTCCGTACATAATTCTTTTTCCGAATAGAACCGAATATTTTCTCCGTTCACATCCACCCCTTTCAGCGTATATTCTCCATCAGAAAGAGAAGGACAAACAATTGCAATCTCAGTGTTACTCTGACGTACAAAATCGGATACAGACTCCCCATTTACATTAAGAGAAGCTATTTTATCCAGATTGATACCTGTCATTACCCATTCATTTCCCGCATTGGTGCGCTTAAATCCGTCTGTTATCACAGGAGTATCAGATACCGTCAGCATATTGCCTCCGTAACGATTTCCTTCTATATCCATCAGACTAATACGATAAGTTCCACTTGCCACGTTTTCCGGCACATCGTATTCAATATAGTTTCCATTTTCATCACTACCAACTCCTACCACCGGAGCTTGTGTTTCTCCAATAACCACATTCTTTACTACAATCAGATTCACGCCATATAGCCGTGCCCGTGAGCCTTGCGCCACAATACGTTCCAGATTCACTTCTTCCGTCCAAGGTTCTCCCTGAAGCGGACTTACCACAATCTTTCCTTCTCTGGAAGTAGACTGTCCTTTCGTTGTAGTTGCAACAACTTTCAGGGAATAGGTACCTGCCTCCAACGGAATATCTATTTCGGTACCTTTCTGTACTTCCACTCCATCAATCAGCCAAGTCACATCCGTATAATCAGAAGGTGTCACAGTCAACTTCATCGTAAAGTTGGCACCATGACTTATCTGTGAAATAACAGCAGGCTCCCCATTTACCCAATCCGGAAATACAGGGTCCAGAATCTGAGGATAATCATCCTCCGTGATGGTTGAGAAAGGCTCTTCCTCTTTGCATGAAATGCCCAACAATCCCATGGCCAAAAAAGCCATAAGCATTAAATATATCTTTTTCATATCTTTCTTATTTAAATGTTATCTTAATCTTCAGTATCCCACCATACATGGCTATACCAGCTGTCTTTACCACCCATCCGCTGCAAGGCTTCGTCATAATTCTGCTTATTGTAAGAAGACTCCAGGATAGGATAACAGAAACGCACTGGAATTTCCTTTCCATCTGTCAAGTATTGCTCAAATCCATATTCAGCAGGCGATTTCAAGACCGGATAACCGGAACGTCTGAGGTTGGCCCAACATTCAGACGGATTCAGGAAATGCAGAATCCAAGCCTGGGTATTGATTGATTTCATTCGCTGCTCATTGGTATAACCAATTGGATTATTGCTATAATATTCATTAAACTCTTCATCGGTAATCGGTTCACAATCGTAATGAGCAGAAAGGAAACTCATGGCTTCCCTAACTCCACGCTTATAATATTCCTCTACGGACATTGATCCTACATTCCATCCTTTTAATACAGCTTCTGCCATCAAAAACATGACTTCGGAATAAGTCATCACAACTCCCGGATTGTCACTCTTCAGAAAAGTTGTTGCCAACTTCGGCTCTACCTCACGTGCCACAGTATAGGTAATACTCGGATTGTTTTTAGCCATTTCCTTTAAAATATCACTGTCATATCCTGTAGGCCAAGGTTCCCAAGAGAATGCACCTGGTACACAAGGTTGAAAAGCAATACCTTTTTCAATCATCTCGTCGGTCAAATCCACCCGATTATCAGGACTAGTCGTACTCATCAGTCCGTCATAATAACAACGGGCAATTCTGAACGTACGTGGGTCACCGGTGTCATACAACTGGTTAAAGAAAGTAGAGCACAAATAAGTCGGATTGTTAGCCGGATCGTTTCCATAGAGCAATTTAGACAATGCATTACCTCGATAATCAGAATATGACTCCGAACCAAAGCTATATGAAATCTCCATATACTTAATCAAAGCATCGTCACTCGCACTTTCAAATACACCTCCGTCAGCCTGCAATGCACTCTCAAATTCCCGTTGAGCTCTTTCCGGATCTACATTGGAGATTCTCATGGCAAAGCGCAATCGAAGAGAATTGGCAAATTTTTTCCACTTCTGAATGTCACCATCATAAATGACATCACTGGTTATCTCGTCCTTCGTCGGGTCAAACTGTGCAACAGCCTTACTCAACACTGTAAAGAAACTGTCGTATATATCTTTCTGCTCATCATAACGAGGAGTAAAGATGCTTTCCAAATAACCTTTTCCTGCTTCACTATAAGGTACATCCCCATACAAATCGGTCATGACGGACATCGTATACACATAAAAAATATTCAAAGCCGCATTGATATTCACCTTTTCCGGGTCATCCTTCGTACGATATTCAGCATCTACCAGATTCGCTACTGCCCCCGTGTAGCCTAAAGTCCATCCATATCCCATAACATTGTTGTCGATAAAATGACGGCCACCATGAAAAGTTGTATTCCAGCACCCCATGAACTGCTGATTAAATGCATACAAGTAATTTCTGAAAATATCTACCATATCCAGCCGTCCGTATGTCTGCAATTCTGCAGTAGTAAGCTGTGCATTGGGATCAATCACATCAGCTTTAGACGGGTCTGTGTTCATATCCTCCAGATAACTATCGCTGCAAGCATTAAAAGAAAAAGAACATGCAGCCAACAGCATCGCCAAAATTGATTTATTGTATTTCATATCTATTTTATTTAAAGTAACCATTCAATTCCAATCAGAATTTAATATTCACATTGAATCCATAGCTTTTACGTGAAGGTAACGAACCATATTCCAATCCCATACCCGTTGTATTGTTATAGTTCGAATCCGGGTCTATATTAGGAATGTTTTTATACACGATGAACGGGTTGCGTGCCACAAACGAAATGGTCAGGTTGTCCACCACATTCTTAAGAAGCTTCTTCGGGAACTGGTAAGTCAAAGTCAACTCACGACATTTTACATACGAATTATCATAAATAAACATGGAAGGAGCATTTCTACATACACTCATCCAATAATCCTCGGGATTAATATAGATATCATTAGGACGATAAGTTCCATCCCCATTGTCAATTACACCCGGAGCAATGAAACCACCTGTAGGTTTCCAATCGGGTGATCCCTTGGGCAAACCAGCAGCCTTACGTTGTTCTTCGGAACGATACCATTCTTCACGACCTTCCAACGTAGCCAAGCTCTTTCCAGACTCATAGGCCGAACGAGCAGACATAGAATAAAGATCTGCTCCCACTTTCACATCAAAGACAGCAGATAATGACAAATTCTTATAAGCCAACGTTGTGACAAGACCTCCAGTCCAATCCCAAGAAGCATTACCCAGCACATGTGCACTCTTGTCGTACATAGGTAAACCTGTAGAAGAATCAATCAAGATATCTCCATTTTCGTTACGCTGAAAATCAGGACCAATAATGGAACCGTAGTTTTCACCCACCTTGGCTGCCACTTGTACATCAAGCCACGAAGCTTTTTCCAATTCAAACATATCCATACCGTCAACCAGTTCCTTCACCTTATTGTTATTCTTGGAGAAGTTCAGGTTCAAATCCCATGAAAAGTCTTTGGTTTGAATCAAACGGGTATTCAAAGCAATTTCAACACCCTTATTTTCAATCTCACCCGCATTAATCAAACGATAGTTATATCCAGAACTCCAAGAACTGGCCATTCCCATAATCTGGTCCTTACTAACTTGAGAATAGTATGTAAAATCCAAACCTATGCGATTATTCAAGAACTTTGTTTCCAAACCAACTTCAAAGGAATTTGTTCTAGTAGGCTTCAAATTTTTATTAGGAACAGTATTATTATTGATGTATCCTATTGTATAACCGGGATAGGTATATTTCGATTTCGTATAAAGAAGTCCCAGCTGATACGGATTGGTATCACTACCTACTTGTGCCCACGACATACGAATTTTTCCATACGGCAATACATTCTTCTTATTGATAATTTCCGAGAAGATAAAACTGCCTGAGAACGATGGATACAAATAAGAATTATTATTCAACGGAAGAGTTGAAGATTGATCAGCACGCAACGTAGCATCAAAATATACCATGTGTTTCCATCCCAGATTGACAGCTCCATAAACTGAATTAATCTGTTTGCGATAGGTGTTCTGCTCTACACTAATTTCATTGAAACTGAGCAAGGCAATTACATCCCGAATCTGCATGTCTTGTGCGGTGGTTACGGTAGTCAGATTATCTACTTTAAACATATTTCCACCCAACGTTCCACTAAAATCAAAATCTCCCCATGTATTATTATACAATGCCAGCAATTCAAAGTTATACATACGGTTTTCAAAAACACTGTTCTGCAAACGGCCTGCTTCGAATCCAGGAGTCGTCGGTGCCTGATAGTCTTCAAAGGTAAACCAGTTCATTTCTGAGCCCAATGTTCCCTGCAATTTCAAATGAGGCGTAATGTTCCAGATTGCTTTTCCATTCAAGCGGAATTGGTCTTTCTTGGAGGTATTCTGGTTCTTATATACGCCCCAATATGGATTCACATTATACGGGTCCATTCCGTTCCAGTTACTATAATCTCCATTCTCATCCTGATAGGTCTTCAGCCATTCTTGATTATACGTCGTAGCTAATGTCATCAGATTCTTTCCGATATTAGCCTTACTGTCTCCCATAGCCGGACGATTCTTCACATCCTCACGTGTATAATTCACGCTGAAATCCAGGTCTACTTTTGCCAAAGATGTATTGGCACGCAATGAAAAATTGTTACGACTCATATTCGTTTTTGGAACGATATCCTTGTTTCGCATGTCTGTATAAGAGAAACGGACTCCTGTCTTACCGGCATTGGAAGTAATAATGGCGGTATTAGTAGCCGTCAAACCGGTACGGAAAAAGCCGGAAGTATTGTCAGGAATAATCAAATACGGACGTGATACCCCATCAAAATAGGTCAACATATTTTTACCATCTGCTTTTGCTCCCCAACTGGTATTGGTATTAGAAACCGCATCAATGCTGTACGTCCCATTACTACCCATACCATACACCTGCTGAATATCATTCCATTTTGACAACTGTGTATCAACTGTCAAAGTTCCATTGTACTCCACACTGAATTTCTCCTTTCCATCGGCTTTCTTGGTGGTAATAAGAATCACACCATGGCTGGCACGGCTACCATACAATGCTGAAGCGGCAGGCCCTTTCAATACTGAAATATTCTCAATGTCATCCGGATTAATGCTGGATATTCCATCTCCCAAATCATATCCACCATACGTACCGGCACTACCGTAATTTGTATTATCCAAAGGTACACCGTCAATCACATACAACGGCTGATTGTTTCCTGTCATTTCTGTACTACCACGCAAAATGACACGGGTAGATCCAGAAGGACCACTGGCAGTTTGGCTGACAACCAATCCTGGAACACGACCTGCCATTGAGTTAATCACATTGGTTTCTTTTGCTTTAGTAAGAGATTCACCTTTTACTTCGGCTACTCCATATCCCAAAGCCTTTCTCTCCCGTTTGATTCCCAAAGCTGTTACAACCACTTCATCCAACATCTGATTGTCTTCCTTCAAAGTAATCTTCATCGTTCCGGTGGTAGCTTTTACTTCCTGGGAGGCATATCCTACATAACTGATGACGAGAATTGTCCCAGGTTTTACATCCAAGGAAAAACGACCATCCAGGTCGGTAATCGTTCCGTTACTTGTTCCTTTTTCTACTACGGAAGCTCCAATAATAGGACCTTCCGCATCCGAGACAACGCCTGTAATTTTTGCTGTCTGCTGCATTGCCCATAAACAACCAGGGACCTCAGCTGATACATGTGGCATACCTCCCAACACACAGAAGGAAAATGCCCCACAGAATAATACTTTTTTACTTACTGTTTTCATAATATATGATTTTAGTAAAACTTATTTGTTCCAGCAGCTGCTATCCATCATTCAACGAATGGCTACCGCCAAGAACACAGAAAACAAAGATTTTTTCAATTGCAAAGTTAAACGGGAATACTTCACTGCAGGGGCTGATATGTATTACAGTATATCTCCGATTGTAGAATCAACATTTCATACCCTATTTTTAAACATTCAACCCCCCTGAAAGAACTTGCACAATTTAAATGAATATTATCTTTGCAAAAAATAAATGACCGAGAGAAGATTTCACTATTTTTGTGAAAACCGGATTTGACTTTTAAGCGGTTTTACACGTAAGATACCTGACCTTATTGAATACACGTAAAAAGATACATTCATACATGAAAGCACTGATTCTATTCTTATTTTGTCTCTTTGCCCAAATAACACTTGCCCAAGACAGCTATTTGTTCCGCCATCTTACGGTACACGATGGACTTGCCGACAACGAAGTCATAGATATGTTGAAAGATCATGAAGGATTCTTTTGGTGTGTAACAGAAAGTGCCATCAACCGTTTTGACGGATACAATGTCAAGCAATACCTAAACACAGAAAATGGATTGAACTTGGCTACATCTGTAGAACAAATACAGATGGATAAAGAAAACCATATTTGGATAAAACGCTATGGATATTATTTCGTATATAACAGAGAAAAGGACCAATTTGTCGATGCACAACCTTTACTGCAGCATTATCAATTGCATGACAATACAAGCCCACAAAAAATTTTAATTGACGGACAAAAGAATATCTGGTCTTACAATGGAAAAATCATGAAAGTGTATATACCCCAACATCGGCATACTTATACTATAAACAACTTACCGGAAAACATCACCTTTTTCTGTGCCCAAAAAGACCGTTTCTTCTACGTGGATAAAAACAATCACCTCCACATCACAGATCTTTTCAACAAGCATACATACGCAACCCTCTTTTTAAATAAAGAGCTAGGCACCGAAAATCATTTAAACTACAAACTTTTTGTCGACAGTGACCTTGATATTTGGGTATACAGTTCAAATACGGAAGGGCTCTGGTTGTTCACTCATGATTCTGACAATAGTTGGAAACTAAGCACTATCGGAAAGACTTCACTGCTACTGAAAAATAAAGTCATCAGTATTTGTGAAGATAATTTTCATCAGGTATGGATTGGCTTGGAATATGATGGCATCAGCATTTATGACAAACAAACACATCAGTATACGCATATTTCTCAGAACCAGTCTCCTTATTCGTTAGGTAGCAACAAAGTGTGGTGTTTTTATCAGGATGAAGAAAATACTATGTGGGTAGGTACAATGCGCAACGGAGTATCTTACTACAATCCTCACTTTTTCTCTTTTACCAAAACTTCACTACCTTCTGCCGATGATATCTCCTGCCAAATAGAAGATCACGAACATAATTTATGGATTGGTACCGACGGAGACGGTATCTATCGAATAGATTCCCAAGGAGAAGTCAAGATATTCAAGAAAGAATTACATAATTCTTTCAGCAATAAAATCACCTGCATGCACATTGATACCCACAATAAAATCTGGGTCGGTACCTACCTTGATGGATTCGGTTATTATCAGGATAACAGTTTTCATCAACAGCCCTTTTCTGCCCAATTTCCCAAAAATCCCGTCAACAACAGTATATGGAGTATCACAGAAGACCATAAAGGGAACCTATATTTAGGAAACCTGAAATGCGGGTTGCATGTTTTTAATCCTCATACCGGATATTTTCACACATTTACCCCTCAAAACTCACAACTTGCAGACGTACATGTCATGAATGTCTTCTTCGACCAAAAGAAATCCTTATACATTGCAACCTGTAAAGGCACCTACGTTATGGACACCGATAATCAGGAGATAAAAAGCATACGCTACAACCGAAAACATACACAATCCATACAAGATACCATCCAAAACAGTGTATATGTAGACAGCAGAAACTTGCTGTGGATAGGAGGACGAAAAGGACTCACCATATTCGACATGCGCAAGGATAGTATTTATTATTTAAACAAGACAAACAGACTGGAGGGAAACTTCGTACAAGGAATTACAGAAGACAATAATCGAAATATCTGGGTAGTAACGACCGATGGAGTCACTCAGATTGAAATAAGAGTTGACAACAATGGACGTGGATACATTTTCCACTGCCTTCCATACTCAAAAAACGATGGATTACAAACATCCGACTTCGTACATAATTCCATCTACAAATCACAAAACGGACACATTATAGTAGGAGGAAACGGAGGATACTATGACATCAACCCTAACCTGAAATACGACAAGCCCATCTCAAAAGTGATATTTACAGAATTAAAAGTGCTAGGTAATACCATCACAGTAGATTCTCTGTACAACCATCATAAAATTCTGAGTCGGAACATCGAACTTACTTGTCAGATTGTCCTTAAATATAATCAAAATAACCTCAGAATAAGTTTTTCTACCATGGAATACGTACGAACCCATAACATATTGTTCTCCTATCAACTGAAAGATGTCAATACCCAATGGATTCCACTTGAAAGTAACTACGTAACCTTCAACAACATGGCTCCCGGTAAATACGAACTACAGGTGAAAGCAACTAATTCCGAAGGATTATGGAGTGAACCTACTACACTCTACATAGAAATTGAACCGCCTGTATGGTTAAGCATTTATGCAAAAACATCTTATATTCTTTTAGCTATAGCTATACTTTCATATATATGGTACCGAAAAGACCAAAAACACAAACGCAAAATGAAATACAAAGAAATGGAGTTCGAGGCCCAAAAACAACATGAAATCGATGAAATGAGACTGAATTTCTTTACAAACCTAAGTCATGATTTCCGTACCCCGCTTTCTCTGATTATCGCTCCTCTTGAAGAAGTCCTTAAAAAGTACAAAAATGAAGACTTCACACCCAGTCTGAATATAGTGCACAAAAATGCCCTGGCACTTCTTCATTTGGTAAATCAAATACTGGATTTCCGGAAAATTGGTGCACAAGAAATGAAACTGCGGCTGGAAAACGGCAATTATATCCAGTTCATAGAGGATATCCTCAAACATTTTTCCATCTATGCCGACACCCATAAGATTTCTATCACTTTTGAAAAAGGGATTGATTCTTTGGCAATGCAGTTCGATAAGGAGAAAATGCACAAGATTTTCATGAACCTGCTGTCCAATGCTGTAAAATATACAGGAAATCCAGGCCAAATAACCGTCAAGGTATGGATGGAGGATGAAAAGGTGTTTACCAGCATTGCCGACAATGGAAAGGGTATCCCAGACAGTGAGAAGGCCAAAGTTTTCGATGCATTCTACCAGCTTCCTAACCGAGACATGTCTTATGGCAGTGGAATAGGCCTACATATCGTAAAAGAACTTTTGGTTTTGCACCATGGAAGTATTCACATAGAAGACAATATTCCCACAGGAGCAGAATTTATCTTCTCCATTCCTACCCTCCCGGTATCCGATGAGATTGAAAACAGGTCTGAAACTCAGGTAGAAAACGTAGAGGCTATTTCAGCACAGGCCACAGAAGATGAAAAAAATCTCACACAGACCACTCTGCTGATAGTGGAAGACAACCAAGACCTACGCCTCTTCCTGTCCGACTCTCTGAAGAAAGAATATCAGGTTTTCGCAGCTGTAGATGGTCTTCATGCATTGTCAATCCTTAAAAAAGAGTCCGTCGATATGGTTATTACAGATGTGATGATGCCTAATATGGATGGTCTGGAGTTATGCCGCACCATCAAGAACGATATCAAAATCTCGCATATCCCGGTCATTATGCTAAGTGCGAAAGACGACATAGAGCATATTACAGCCGGGCTCACTGAGGGAGCGGACGATTATATTGCCAAACCTTTCAATTTAGATATCCTGAAGCTCCGTATCAATAAAATACTTCATTGGAAACAAGATTGTCACAGAAGATTCTCCATTTCAGACATCTCGGTCAGCGACATTACCTCCAGTTCCTTGGATGAATCCTTTATTCAGAAAGTGATAAAGACAGTAGAAGAGCATATCGAAAGTCCTCAGTTCTCAGTGGAAGAACTCAGCAGTATCATCGGGATGAGCCGTAGCAACTTGTACAATAAACTCATGTCAATTACCGGAAATTCACCCAGCGAGTTCATCCGTATCATCCGGCTCAAGAAAAGCCTGAAACTCCTGGAAAAGACACAGATGACAGTTGCCGAAGTAGCTTATAGAGTGGGCTTCAACACACCTAAGATCTTCACACACTACTTCAAGGAAGAATATAAAATGACACCTACGGAATATCGGAAGAAGAAAGAAGATACGCAAGACCATTGTGAAGAACCTGCTTCATAGCTCGCCTTCACAACGCCTTTAAGTTCATATCTGCACTGAATCCACCTAGACACAGGGTTCTTGGAATAAATCAGGAACCCCAAGACTTATATTTTCCTTGTTCTTGAAACTTTATAGGGACATTCAGTAAATAGTATAAAATCAGCCAACTAATTCATACACAAAGTGTTGCGAATTAGCTGTTTTTTTTGTATCTTTAGGTATTCCCCACGAAAATAAGGTTTGACGGCCAAAACGGGGGAAATACTCCAACCAAGATATGGCAAAAATACAAAATATTTCAGAAATTCAGCCTACTTTGGACTTTACAGAATTTGATATTCTGGAAAAATACCGCAAGAGTTTTAACGAGAGGGAGCTTGGCAGGCTTCACTCGGTATTTCCGTTTGAGCGTATGGCAAAAGCCCTGGGCCTGTCGGAACAGCGGCTGGGACGCAGGAACATCTTCAGCCCTGCGGCAAAGATTGCCCTCATGATCCTTAAAGCCTACACCGGATTCTCCGACAGACAGCTGGTGGCACATCTGAACGGCAACATACACTACCAGATGTTCTGCGGAATCATGATAGACCCGTCCTTTCCCATAACCAACTACAAGATAGTCAGTGCCATCCGCAATGAGATGGCATCCCGTC
>OLFW01000128.1_pt1 | contig 75779 bp, 65 predicted proteins | sample 1605351 | NCBI WGS metagenome assembly OLFW01 (sample SAMEA3888918, study PRJEB22519) | human gut metagenome | biome: human gut; feature: human-associated habitat; material: faeces | place: Denmark | collected 2010 | reverse complement strand
TCTTTGTTGTCAGAGCCAAGACGAACTTAAAGTATAAGACAGTCAAATGGAAGCGAAGAATGCCAAAGAACATAATGACAGATGCGGAAGTGAAACTGACCGGATATCTCTCCGAGAAAAAATATCCTGAGTCATTCAGACTCGTCCGATATTACGACGAAGAGGATGACCGTGAGTTCACTTTCTTGACGAATGCAAAACAACTTTCTGCACTGGATGTCGCCAATCTTTATAAGAAAAGATGGTTAATCGAGCTGTTCTTCAAATGGCTCAAGCAGCATCTCAAGATAAAGAAATTCTGGGGCACAACAGAGAACGCTGTTCGCATACAAATCAGTGTGGCTATTATCACGTACTGTCTTGTGGCTATTGTCCAACATGATATGAAGTTGAAACGTTCAACCTATGAAGTTTTGCAAATTCTCAGCATATCATTGACTGACAAAACCCACTTGCGTGACCTGTTCGACAAGACTAATTTCAATGATGTCAAAGATCTAAATGATCCCCTGATTCCGGGGCTTTTTGATTAATTGTTTAACTCGTCCCATTTTAACGGGACACTAATGTAATTAATTATAAATAAATTTAAGCAGATTCTTAATTCACGTTGCAAAATTACAGGATATAGGTAATCCGAATGTTACAAAATCGGGGGATATATTTTCACATTTCGTGGTTTTTTGCCTACATCCGTACCGCAGATCGGCAAACAGGGGAAACGTATGGAACAACAGGAAAAGGACTGGATATTCTTCATGGACTCGATCAGGACTTCGATGTCATGGAGCATCCCCAGAGCGTAATCCATATCCTCTGCACGAGGGAAAGCATGAATTTCCGCTTCCAGAATATCAATTACAACATCGTAGCGGGCGACTACGTCATACTGGCCAATATGTCGCTGGCTTCTGGTTTCTCCGAATCTGATGACTACAACGCCGTCACGATGGGACTGTCCAAACAGTTCGTGATGTCGATGGAACGGCTCCGGGAAAGGCTGACGGACTGAAGGCTGCACCTGTTCCGAGAGGAAACGCTGGGTTGCCTTATGACTGCACACATCCTGGATCTGTACGACATCCACGCACGCGGCCAGGCTGCTGCAACGGTTTATCGGAATGTTTTACAACAGGGAGTACATCCTGCACCGGGATGTCCCCTACTATACCTCCCCTCCCGCCTCTGTGTCACTCTCCACTACCTCTCCGAGATTTGCAGGAAAGCCTGCGGCATACCGGTCACTTACTGGATAGACCGCTTCACCCTGCATGAGATTGCGAACCTCCTGTGCCAAAAGGAACTGCCTCTGTCGGAGATAGCCGCCGGGATGAACTTCTCGTCATTTTCCTATTTCAGCCGGTATGTATCCAGACATTTCGGCATTTCCCACACAATGTCTACAGGGAGTCATTAAACCGAGTACGTTAAAATAGGCAAAATGCAAACTATAACTCGATGTCTCCGTCAACACTGCCCTGCTGCCCCCATCCTTCTATCTGCACTCCGTCTAGTTCAATCTTATCGGAGGATACATTTATTTGAACTGTCAGGCATCTTCCTCCATCAAGCATGCTGACGGGCCTGCCGTCCTGATCATTGTCGGGAACACTTAGTGTACGCACCATGTCACCGAGACTTACTTCAAGCGTCACATTGTCTTTTTCCTGAGGAACTATAAAACATGATACCTGACTGCCCTGCATGGTTCCCACCTCTGACAGTCCGGAGGCCGTACCGTTCTGTATTGCCCCTTTTGCCAGATCTATGCCGCATGAGGAAAGAGCCTTGACCGATGTGGATATCTCAGACAGCTGCTCATCCGTCAAATCATCGGACACATACTTTACCACAAGTTTGTGCAGAGCATGCTTGAATACCAGACTCACTGCATCTTCTGAGTTTTTCCCGACTTGCACCGCCTCGGCCAGCAACAGGTCGGTTTTTTCCGCTGGGGAGACGACAAATGTCAATATTCCGTCCACTGCCTTCCCCTGGACAGGATAGCAGCCTGAGAAATATACGTTCCCGGCATCTTCCGGCAGATTGAGATCCGCCCATGAGAGATCAGTCGTCCCGACAGTGTAGCTTGTGTCTATATTCGGGAAACCGCTTCCTGAAACCACAAGCGTAAAGATATCCCCGTTGGAGAAATTTCCCTCTCCGTTCCCGTCAAGTGCGGGTGATTTGGTCAGGGCCTCGATGGATGTCCGGATATCTATCATCCTGTCAGTCTCATCTGTGCCTTTGTCCACAGGGGATTTCTCGCAGGAAACAGTCATCATTGCAAACAGGACAACCACTGCTATAATTAAACTGTAATATTTCGTCGTATTGTTCATCGTTATTTCAACTTATTGAATAAAACTTTCATTAATCTCAACTTCGGGAAATTCTTTCTGCCAGATATCCCGTTTCAAATCCACAACCGTTATACAGGATATGGGATATATGCTGGAATCTCCCATCAGCACTTTCCAAGGTCCATCTTCCCGGTATCTAATCTCCTGGCGTATCAGGCGGTGGCGCTGGTAATTATTGGAACCTCCATTAACCTCAAAGTTATAATGGTCATTATTGTCTACATAATATATGGCGGATACATAACCCTCATCATCAAATTCCACACCCCAGATTGTCATAACGTGCGTAACCCCTTGGTTCAGGTTAGACTGTTCGAAACCCAGCCCCTGCTTATTTCCCAGAGCGCCTTTGATAATCCTGTTGAAACTCTCTTTATTCATGGCGTCTTCAGGTCTGAACGCAACATCTATGTTGTCGAATATTTCCGTGAAATATCCTCCATAATTGTCATCAATATCAGGATCCGGAGATGATACTCCCGGAGTCCCGCAGATAAACCAGTTAATTCCGACGGCATCCGAACCCCCTCTGTTTTTGGATATGTCTCTGAAAAAGTCGAAAATTTCACTGCCTTCAGTATCGGAAAACCCGAAAGAGGGACGCGGATATGCCGGCCATGGATTTGAACTGTACCTTGCATCATACGCCTCGATATACGGTTCATTGAGCCGTGTCCACCAATGCAGCAGATTTGACGCACCCGCCGCCCAGCACATATTGCTGTCATGGTATCCAGGATGGGATCCACTATCGTCCGGATCGTCCTTATCGCAGTCATACCATAAAAAGTCGCTCTGCCAGTTCAGATACGCAATGCCGGATACTTTGTACCACATACCGTTGGGGAAGTTTTCAGGCACCAAGAAACTGTACTCAGGGACGGACTCGTTGTCTTTTGGATAATCGGGCAGGCTGGCGGTCTTGACCCCGTAAACCCAGCACGTCTTGCCGCCGTAGTCTATATCCGGGTCAGGATCAGGATCAGGATCCGGGTCAGGGTCGGTTCCGATATCTCCGTCGGATTTGAGACGCAGGTTGAGTACGGTCTCCTTCCCGCTCTCCAACACACTGCTTTCTCCGATCGTAGCCGGTGCCTTGTAGACGGATGTCTTTCCACCTGCGGAAATCTCCACCCATCCTTCGGCATATTCCCCAAGATCCCCGGGGAAAAGAATCGCCGAATACTTTCCCTCGGACAATATGCGGGGCGTTATGTCCTCCATTGTACCGGAAGGAGTGTCAATACCTCCTGTCGAGAGGTCGAATGAGCCTTCCGTAATATTCCTCACAGTGACAGTCAGATCATCAGGAAGAGAGCCTTCGTCACTTGAGATATTGATTGACAGACGGTGCATACCGTGCATAAAGGGCATCTCTATCACATCCCCGGTAATATCTTCCTGCTCTATGTCAAGGTGGCTCCACAACAAGTCAGAGTCCTCATACCCGTTACCGGTCTGGTCGGTGTCCACACGATGCGTGTGCAGGTTTGTCTCAGGCGAGACATCCTCTCTGGCCGGATAGTATGCTGAAAGGCGCACAGTACCCGAGCCAAGCTCACTTTTCTGCAGTTTCGGAGTCCATTGCCCGTCCTCCATGGTCAGTATGACCTGTCTTGTCTGCTCTCCATAGATATAAAGTCCGACTTTGTCTCCTTCTGTGAAAGATCCGCTGCCGTCTTCTCCAATCTCAGCTTTCGTACCCTCATTGTCTTGCGTGAAGACCATCTCTACATACTCACTGTCATTCTTCGCGGATGAATAGTCCTCAAATTCCGCGCATCCGGACAATAACACCGGAACTGCTGCCAATAACCGGAACAGGAGCTTACTTGTAATCAATTCTTTGTTCATTTTATGGATAGTTGAATTTCACCGCAAAAGTAGTAAAAAAACAACACATTGACATCAATAATGACCTGCCTGAATCCTATGACCGTGAAGTCTTCAATTCCAAGACGAACTTATTGATGAATCATTTCATTGATATGGCTGTACAGGGTTATGGCTGGCTTACAGCCTAATATTAATGATTATTAATTTGATAATACCGTATACATCCTAGTGCAAGAGGCTGTCTCAAAATAGAAAATAGAGATAGGGTTACTTACAATCTATAAGCTACAACATAAAAATCTCCTGCTTTTAGTCCTATAATTACAATAAACAAGGGCTAAAGCAGGAGTTTTTTTTACTTCTAGGTTTTAATCTATAAGATTTTTACTTTTGCAATTCTATTTTGAGACAGCCTCTCATCTTATCTGTGCATTGACTTTTTGGATGGGGTGTTGACTATTCGGATAGCACATAGTAAGCATCTTCTCCTATACGCCTCTTCCTCCTCATCTGGTCTGCGGCCATCCCAGCGAAGGTCTGAGTCGGCGTTGCCACCACCTCCGCCGGATGAAACAGCGACAGGCTGCCCGCCAATCAAAGCATCAGCAATAGAAAAGATTCGTACCCGCAAAGAAGGCTCAGCCAGCTGGTCAAGAAATGTCTGTATCTGCTCAGTCTGATTATCGTTGAGCTCCGTCAGTCGTGCATACTCCTGTTGCAGCCTTTTAAGCTCCCGATAGTCCAACAACGCATTATTCTGCACTGCCTGTATTTGCTGTTCGGCATCTTTCCGATACAGTTCTTCAATCTGACGGACAATCTTCACGAATCGGCAGGCGATAGATCTGTTCTGCTCCTCAATCCATTTGTCAACCCCGAATATCGGAGGTTTACCAGTGATTCGTGGCGGCTCAAAATCTATCTTGTGATTGCGGAAAGGTTGAGCCACTCTACCGACACGGTCTATATTCTTTGTCATCTTCTCTAGTTCCTTTTCCTTCGCTTGAAGCTTAACGGCCTTGTCGTCCAGCTTCATTTGGTACTCGGCAATAAGTTTCAGAAGACCGGCTTTCCGGGCGTCGTATTTGTCGAGTGTTATTCTTCCGGACGCCAGTTTCTCTTCGATTTCATCGAGTTGCGATTTATAGTTCAAAATCTGCGTTTCCAGCCTCCGTATCATAGACTGAAGTCCTTTGACCGCTTTCTCGGCCTGTCTTGCCTCGTGAGTCAATTTGCGGATGTAGTCGCGTTTACTCAAATGGCTGATATGTCGTCCCTCGATGCTGTCGCCGCGTTCCAGCCCGTATTTACTGCCGACCTCCTCGTAGAGAGAGGTATGCATCTCCCGAAGGATCCGACCGTACTCGTAGCAGCTCTTCCCGAACTTAGCCGACCACATAACGCATTCACGTCCGCTTTTGGCTCGTTGTCCGACAGGAACGATCAAGGCATGGATATGCGGACTGCTCTCATCAAGATGAACCTGGAAGCCGATGATGTTTTCCTGTCCGTACCGTTTGGCGCACCAATCATAGACATCTTTTGCCCATTGTTCGATTTCCGGACATCGCTGGAGATGGCTGTTGTCTGCACCCTTATCCAGATTTACGGTTTGGGTTCCAAATGCCATTTCAAGTGTACGGTCATGATTGCCTCCGAAGATAAATTTCGCACAACAGTTTGGTTGAATTTTGCTGTCCGGCTTGAAGGGTTTCCAGCCCAGTCCAGTCAACCGTTCCTGCAAACGTACTTCAAGCGATTTCTCTTGATAGCCTAACGGATGAACTTTCCCATCGGGCCCAATCTCGAAATTCAGTTTCATTCGGGTCTTGTCATAATGATTGGTCGGATCCTGATTCTTTCTGTCAATCTTGTCGTCATTCCAATGCCTTTCGTTTTCATTCGCCTCTGCTGTGCCGAATGACTTCCCGGCTTCAACATGCATGGCCTGTTTAATATCTGTGTTCATATAGGGTATTCTTTTGATAAATGATTAATATATGAGCTTGCTCTTGTGCCAGTCCGCTCTGCGGGACAATGACCGGATTTTATTGCCGTCAGGCAAAAAGTCCTTATTGTGTTAAGGACTTTCTATAAATCCTCGGAACAAGTTCCTTTACTATTCAATAAGTTCCAGATCCAGTTCATCAATGAGCAACTGCAGTGCTGGATTACGTTGTATCATCTGATGGAGTATCTGTCTCTTTGATGGTGAATGCAGAAAGAAGTCTGCAATGTCCAATCCTTGGCAGCGTTGCTCTTCATCTGATGTACATTCCAAGACATTGGACACAACAACCCGTTTGCATATTCCAGACAACAAAGCAGACTTTTCTTTCCATTGTTCGGTTGCTCCTAAATCAGGGATGAGTGTAACTTCCCTGCCTTTGAGAACCTGCATAACTTCACTGTTGAAACAACCATTCTTTCCACCTGTTGCCAGCCATATATAATCGGAGATAAAATGGCTCATTACAACAGCGGTCTTTTCACTTTCCACCAGCATTACCGGAGACGATGAGTTAATAAGAAGATGTTCTCCAAACAGGCACTGCTTCAAATGAAAATCCTGCAACTTCAACTCAGAATGCGCCCAGCTGACAAAAGCCTGAGGCTCTTTAACCCGATGGCCTGTTTCGGCATTATAGCACATTACCTTACCGGTTCTTACCTGCCCATTTATATCTGTCTGCCAGAAAACCGTTGCGCCTCCCCATTTTGAAGATGTCCCTATGCGATACATTTCAAACAATCTGCTTGCCTCATTTTCACCAAATACATGACAGAAATACTGATATAAGGGGTTGATTGAATAATGTGACAGACTCCTTAACACATAAGATGAAGGAATATACGAAGGGACAATACAAGACGGAGTTTTATCTGCCGTCTTATAAGGGGCAGAAAAAAGTGCCTTGCCGCGTCCCTCATCCATTTCTAATACATCAGGATTATCCTTGAAGTATTCCTTAGGTGTATAGTGGTAGCCACAACTGTTTTCATGATCACACTTGCCGACATTACCGGGAAAGCTAATGCAGCCTTGTTCATCAATATACCTGACAAAACATCGGCTTTTACCACAGTTCGGACAAGTAGTCTTGCTTCCAGGGCGGTATTTCTGCAAATGGAATCTGTATTCACTCATGGTATTCTGATTTTAGTGTGGTTGCACTCTGCACTTTTGCACTTTGAGAAGATTGCACGGTATCTTGACAAGATGAAAGTGCAATAGTGCAAGGTGCATCAGTATTTTCTGTCATAAGTTTGCGATAGACTCCATGCTGAAGCTTTTCTATAAGAGGGTGTTTAAGCCGACATAATTGGTCAAGCGCATAATAGACGGTACGTCGGGACATATCAACTTTTCTACCGGCAATAACAGCATCCCCGGAAGTGAACCGATCTTCCAACAGAGAAAGCCAGGCTTCTTTCGTTTCGCCGATACTGTTTATGACAATGGTTTCCTGAATCCTCCTGTATGTTTCCTCATAATAATCAATCATACGGATCGCCGATTCTACGGAATCCCGCTCAATATATTGCATATCTCCACTATCAGTAGCCCATTTCATTACCTGAAACAACAGGGCAAGACGTGCTACATGGCCGTTGAGTTTCATCTTCCGGCTTTCAACATCCGCATCATCCTCAATGGCATTTACAGCATCTATAATTCCATTGTACCATTCATAAAAATATTCTTCCGCATCGTCAGACATTGTAATGATACGGGGATTGACCGTTGTACCCTTATCATCAAGGATACAGGGGATGCTTAGGATTCTGTTGATTATTGTCCTCCATTGATTCATGATATCAGGACGGGCTGTATTCCGTTCTTCCCGTCTCCATCCGGATATCTTCCTGTTTTTAGGATAGACAAACAGAAAACGGTCAAGCAATCCGTTGGCAAGGAACTCTGCACGGAAGACTTCCTGCAGCATATTCGTCTGTACTGAACCGATGACATTTATACATGGATTCTTGATTAGAACAGGACGTGATTCTGATTTGCGGATAATCTTTAACGGCTGTCCGCTATAAGCTGTCAGCAGATCTTCAATGAGGTTGTTCTTGCTGTTGTACCTTTTGACGGAATTGAACAAAGCCAGGATTTCATCGACGACCAATGTTATCCCACGCTGATTATGCTGATGAATATTCATCATCGCCTCCGGGGTGGAATCATAAATGACCGTCGTTACAAAATTCGGTTTCTTGAGCAGTTGTTCTTCCCCGTCACTTCCGTGCTTACCTGCTGACATGGCTCTTTCATATTCGTCATATTCCTCGTTATATTTCTCATGCAGCCGGTCATCATACTCATTAATCGGCTTATAGATAAAACCGAGGGGAGGAGTCTTTCCAAGCCCGGGACGTCCGACCAGCATCATATAAAGGGATGGGCAAGTTTTCCACTCGCCCTTTATACGGATATGACAAGAGTTGCCTATTGCAGTAGCAACAGCAGAAAGAACAATAGACGCAGTATATTCCACATTGAAATTTTCGTATCTGGCAAGATTGAGGATAATCTCCTGTATCTTGTCCGGGAAGGCATCTAACGGAAGACCTGTTTCCGGAATGCCTTCCACTTCAGAACGAAGCATGTTGGTCAAATGAACGGTGTCAAACATAGCCACCTCCTTCCTGCTTTGGAAGTTCATCACCAATAGCGAAAGCTTCATAATGGAAACGGCGCAGAAAGCGGTCTACGTCTTCCTGCGTGTACCAGTATTTATCACCTTCACGCGAGTAGCCGAGATAGCCGTTGTCTCGCAACTTTTTCAGATACTTTTCTTTGATGTTCAACTTCTCCATCAAAGACTTGTTGTCATATAGACGGTGTCCGCCTTCATGAACTGGAGGCGGCAGTTTCTCTTGTCTCTCCACTATGCTGAGAATCTTTTCAAGCAATTCCCGGTCGCATAGCTTCTCTACATTCGTTTCTTTAGCCATACTTAAAACAATTATGGCCGATTGCCCTGATGCACACTCAGACCTTCAGCCTGGTTATACGATATGGTACGATTGTGCACATCGCACCAGAATCACGGCACGAATGTATGAAATAGCTGAGGACTAATAAGTTACAATAAATTATCCAATGTTAGGACAGGTGTTATGGAAAGTTATGATTCTGTCACAACTTTGTATGTAACCAGTTGATTACCAGTAACAAAAAAAGAGGAAAATAAAATTGAAAAAATCGAAGATTGCCAGATGAAGCGAAACAAAATGCATAACAAGCCAGAAGCTAAGACTTGCCAAGAACGAAGATAATACCCTTCGTTTTTTATCACTTCTGAAAAAACTTGTCAATTTCTCCGGCATTGTTAGGGACGGGCATATCCCTCCTGTTCTGCCGGGACTGTCCGATACCGGTCTGTTCAAATAGTGCGTTAAGCTCGACATCTGGAAAGAGTCCGTTGCCGAATTCCCAAAAAGTCTTCTGTTCGTATTTGGAATATTCAGGATAATCGCCGCAATATATTCGACCACACATATAGGCAAGAAGAGCCTTTGTCCCTTTCCAGCTATAATGGGACCCGACCTCTTCAATATATCCGGCTTCTATTGCTTTCGCAAAGATTGTACGGGCAAGTGAAGTATCAAGTCTTCCCGACAATACACCCCCTTTTGGGGAATCCGGACATTCTGACTGATTATCTATGGCTTGAACGGTTTGCTGATTCTTTTCCCTAAGTTTGATGTGCAGTTTTTCTGCTCCGTATGCAAATAGCCCCGATAAGATAAGGGCGGTGACAATGCCTGTTATAACGACAGGATCAGGATGATTGTCCTTTACCGGATCAATTATCCCAAGTCCTATAAGGAGCAGAGTTCCTATAAAAAATACTATTGCAGCAGACCACATGATTATCCTATGGTGCTTATTAAAGATAGTAGAAAGCAGCAATACCAGAACAAATGCGCACACCAGCAATAGGAATATCTTCGTAATAGTCATATCAAATCAATTTTAGATATAAAATTAATGATTGTTTATAATAGCCATCTACAATTATCAGACAATTTACAGAGATGCAAAATCCTCTTTCAGACGAGCCACTTCCGCCGACAGCGTTTCGGGCAGAAATTTGGCATAAACCTTTTCGGTGACATCCGTGCTTCCATGACCGAGCAAACGACTGACAACCGACATGGAAAGTCCCTTGTTCAGTGCAAAGACCGCAAACGAATGCCGGCCTGAATGGAACAGAACCCACAAAGCAGCCGTTGGTAAACAAGTAACGATAAAACGTAACCCGTTTGAAATGAGCGGTTTTTCATTATTCTGCCAAATGTCGGAAACGCAACGGAGTGCGGAATATTGCACCATTTCAGTTACCAAGCCGTTAGCTGTCAGTTACCGAAGCAAGGACAGGTAACGCACGGAAAATGAAATTGTTGTACGCCCGTGCCGATTGCGCTGATACGCACCGTTCTGCAAATCAATGGACGCTTACTCATAAGTTAATTTTGCAACAAAAACAGTAAGCGTATGAAAGTAGAAAAATTCAAGGTGCTGCTCTACCTGAAAAAGAGCGGAACGGACAAGTCGGGCAAAGCCCCGATAATGGGTCGTATCACGGTGAACCGCACGATGGCGCAGTTCGGCTGCAAGCTGTCGTGCAGACCGGAGTTGTGGAACGCGAGGGAAAGCCGTCTGGACGGCAAGAGCCGCGAGGCGGTGGAGACCAACGCCAAACTGGACAAGCTGCTGCTTGCGGTCAATGCGGCGTTTGACACGCTGGTGGAGCGCGGGCAGGACTTTGACGCTACGGCGGTCAAGGACCTGTTCCAAGGCAGCATGGAAACGCAGATGACGCTGCTTCGGATGACCGACCGCATCTGCGAGGACTTGAAGGCGCGTATCGGGATAGACCGTGCCAAAGGAACGTACCCCGGCTATTACTACATGAGAAAGACGTTGGGCGAGTTCATCCCGTGGCAGTTCAAGACGAAGGACATCGCTTTCGGGCAGCTTTCCGAACAGTTCATCCACGATTACCAGAACTATGTAATGGACGTGAAAGGATATGCCGTGGATACGGTGCGCCACTATCTCGCCATACTGAAAAAGGTATGCCGCATAGCCTACAAGGAGGGATATGCCGAAAGATGCCATTTTGCCAATTTCACTCTGCCTCAAAAGACAGAGCGGACACCGAGGGCGTTGAGCCGCGAGGACTTCGAGAAAATCCGTGATGTGGAGATACCCGCATGGCGCACCACACACATACTCGTCCGCGACCTTTTCCTGTTTGCCTGCTATACCGGCACTGCCTATGCGGATGCGGTGAGCGTCACCCGTGAGAACCTCTATACGGACGATGAGGGAAACCTTTGGCTGAAATACCGCCGTAAGAAGAACGAGCTTCGGGCGAGCGTGAAACTGCTGCCGGAAGCCCTTGCCCTGATTGAGAAGTACCATGATGACAACCGCCCGACGCTGTTCCCGATGGTATACCATCCGAACCTCCGCCGGCACATGAAATCCCTTGCCGTCCTCGCAGGGGTGAGCAGCACCTTGTGCTACCATCAGGCACGCCACTCCTTCGCCTCGCTGATTACGCTGGAAGCCGGAGTGCCGATTGAAACCATCAGCCGGATGCTTGGTCACTCCGATATAACCACGACCCAAGTCTATGCCCGTGTCACTCCGAAAAAGCTGTTTGAAGACATGGACAAGTACATCGAGGCGACCAAAGACTTGAAACTTGTTTTGTAACCAATTAAAATCAGAATTTCATTATGCGCAGTACATTTTCCATATTACCGTACATCAACCGTAGCAAAGTAAAGGTTGACGGCACGACCGCCGTCCTCTGCCGCATCACCATAGACGGCAAGAGTTCCACGATAACCACCGGCATCTATTGCAGACCGGAGGACTGGAACAGCAAGACAGGAACCATCCGCACCGTCCGTGAGAACAACCGCCTGCAGGAGTTCCGCAAGTCCATCGGGCTTGCCTACGATGAGATTTTGAAGAAACAGAACGTGGTGAGCGCCGAATTGCTCAAAAATACATTAGCGAAAAGGGCGGTCATCCCCACCAAACTGTTGCAGATGGGCGAAAGGGAACGCGAGCGGCTGCTCGCCCGTTCAAAGGAGATAAACTCCACGTCCACTTACCGCCATTCGGGGTATTACCAGAAATACCTGAAAGATTATCTCACATCGTTGGGCAAGGAGGACATTGAGTTCAGCGACATCACGGAAGATTTCGGCACTTCCTACAAGGCTTTCATGAAGCGCAACAAGAATTTCAGCGCACAGCAAATCAACAAGTGCCTGTGCTGGCTGAGCAAGCTGATGTACCTCGCCGTGGACTACGAAATACTCCGTGCCAACCCGTTGGAGGATATGGAATACGAGAAGAAGCCCGCACCGAAGCATAGGCATATCAGCCGTGCGGAACTGAAAGACATCCTTGAAACACCCATGCTCGACCCCTTGCAGGAATTGGGACGCAGGGCATTTTTGTTTTCAATTTTTACGGGTCTGGCGTATGTGGACATCATGCTGCTCCATCCCCACCACATCGGCACGACGGCGAACGGCAGGCGTTACATCCGCATCAACCGCAAGAAGACCAACGTGGAGGCGTTCATCCCCTTGCACCCGATAGCGGAACAGATACTCGACCTCTACAACACGACAGACGACACGAAGCCCGTGTTTCCACTTCCGAGCCGTGACGAGATGTGGTTCGAGATACACGAGCTGGGCGTGGCGATAGGACGGAAAGAAAACTTGTCCTACCATCAAAGTCGGCATTCGTTCGGAACTTTTCTGATTTCGGAGGGAATACCCATCGAGAGCATCGCCAAGATGATGGGTCACTCCGGCATAAAAACTACCCAGCGGTACGCGGAAGTTACGGACAAGAAGATTTCCAAGGACATGGATAATCTGATGGCTTTCAGACGTGCCTATGGAACTGGTGCGTCAAGGGAAAAGAAAATAAAAGACACATTGACGGACAAGGAGGCATGACAATGGAACGTGGAATAATCACAATCAGCGAAAACGGGGCGGTCACGATGCCGACCGCTCCCGTCTGGATGACGCAGCAGGAGATGTCCGATGCGTTCAACGTGTTCGGCAGCGACATTCGCAGGGCTATCCGTGCCATTTACAAGAACATGGAGTTGTTTGAAAGCGACACCATGCACTATATCAGACAGGATAACGGGATAAGTTACGATGTGTACAGCCTTGAAATGGTGATAGCCGTTGCTTTCCGGTTGCGGACAAAGGAATGTATGGCTTTCAGACGGTTTGTCATGGGAAAACTGTATGCCCCCAGTCGGAAAGAACCGCTATACCTGTTCTTTTCGCCAGCGGCATATCCCCGAAAGGAGTATAACTGTTAATGCAAAGGATATACGACCAGACACGGTAAGGAATACGACCAGAGGGCATCAGGTCGTATTCCTTTTGTGCACAACTATGGATGCTATCTGAACGCTTCCCGGTAATTGGCGGCAAGCATCCGCTCGATGTCCGATTCCTTGTAGAGAATCTTACCGCCCAACTGGTAATAGGCGATTATGCCGTTGTTACGGTAGTCCTGCAAAGTGCGTCGGCTCACTTTCAGCCGTGCGGACACCTCCCTGTCCGTCAGGAAGCGTTCACCGCCCAATGTCGGACAGCTGTTTGCCACGAAGTTCTCGATGCCGTCCAGCAGACGGTCAAGGCTGTCGCCGAACTCGGCTACGAGCGCATGGTTCTTGGTAATCATTTCACTCATGCCATTGCAGATTTAGGTTTGTTCTCCACTGGTTTTACAATGCGCATCACATCCTCCGGTCGGTAAAATATCTTGTGGTTTATCTGTGAATAAGCCAGCGTGCCGTTGTCACGCAGTGTCTGCAAGGTGCGCGGACTGATATTCAACTGCTGGCAGACTTCTTGGTTGTCCAGCCATCGGTTTAATGACTTGCTGCCCTGCTTGGCAAGGATTTCGTTCACACGGTCTGAGAAACGGCTGAACTTCGCCGCCATTTCCTCAAACGCCTCTTTCTGAAAAATCAATACTTCCATTGTCGATACTGTTTTTAATCGGTTTTGGACGCAAAGTAAATGGACATTGTGCATCAGACAATGGGGTGGCACTATGGTGGCAGCTTGTGGCAGGGAGTGGCGTTATTAACAGACGATTGAACTTGCAGATTTAACTGCCAGTAGATAAAAACGCAGCCAATCATTAAACTCACCTGTCTCATTGACATGTTGTATTCCCATATAATATCCAAGAACCCTTTTTTTCAGAATATTAGAGAATTGCAGAATCGGATATTTGAGAACGCCCCGCTCCAACAGGTATAACGTGTTAAGCAACCGTCCAATCCTGCCATTCCCGTCGATAAAAGGATGTATCATTTCAAACTGATAATGTATCAACGCAGCCCGGACAAACACATTCTCAGATTCCTCGTAATTGATATAACGTTCAAGGTCGGAAAAGGCTTCTGTCATATCATCATACACGGGCGGAATAAACATCGCGTCTTTCAGTCTGCTTCCTTTTCTGCCTATCCAGACAGCAGATGTGCGAAACTCTCCCGGATATTTCTTTGCATATCTTTCGTTTCTGCACATCAGGTAATGGGCGTTTTTCAGCAAACGGGTACTCAACGGCAATTCATCCATCGCATCAATGGCATAGGATGTGGCTTTAAGCAGATTGTCCGTATCTTCTTCCAACGCATTGTCCGCATCCGGCATAAAGCTGAAAGACAAAGCCTCTTCGCCCAATGCCAGTTGGCAGGAATTTTCCGCTTCCTGCCGCATGAATTGCAGAACTTGTTCTTCGGAAAGTCGTGAGGCATCGGCATTGAATTGCTGCATCGCACTCTCCGTTTCCATTATCAACTTATCCAATTCCTCCGTGTGGATAACCTGTATTTCCGAAAGGGGTGTCGGCACAAACGACTTGAAAGCAGCTTCTCCCGACAGGTGTTTACGATATGTTGTCATCTGTCCTCTGTTTTTCTTTTAATTTCCGGAGTGTATCGGCAATATCCCCTGCCAACCCGATAGACTTGCCGGCTATTTCATCGGGAATATACAATTCCTGCGCGAGGTTCAGCGTGATGTATGTGGCTTGCGGCTCACGTGCCACCAGTTGCATCAGCGGAAGCTTTATCAGGCGGTTGCGGCTGCCTATGCCCAGTTCGAAGATAACAAGCCGCTTGCCGTGATAACGGTGGAGGAAAGCATTGGCTTCTTGACTTTTGTCTTGCATCGGGCGGTTATGCAGCAAGTCCTTGAAAGTGCCTTCCACCTCGAACATCTTGTCGGGCGCAAAGCCGGACAGTTCCAGATGCGTGTCGGCATTGGAGGTGAGAATGAAGTAATCCTTATCGCCTACAATGGCAAGCAGGTCTTTCATCACCTGCGAGGGACGGTAGTCTTTTATCCAATGCTGCACCAGGCGGTTCAGGAACTCTTGACGCTCTTCCCTGCCCGGATAGTGATAAAAGCATCCTTCGATGACGCTGCGTATGCCATATTTCTGCTGGAAGTCTCCGAACTGGCGGCGGAACATCTCGTTATTGGCGAAAATATGATAGCCCTCGGCAATGGACAATCCGTTGCTTGCACCGATAAGTAGGGCATCGGCTTGCCGGATGGCTTGGGCGGCTTGTTCTATCTTATTCATCTTGTAGAATTTTATAAAATCGGTTTCCAATAAATGTAAGTCATATAGTCTTTTTCCTCCGTCGAATAATGTCGGTCACGGTATGCTGTCGCCAATGTGAACCCATGGGTTGGGTAATAGTCATGGTCGCAGGAGGTATCCGTCCAAAGGAACATTTTCCGAAACCTGTGTTTGCGGAACTCTTCCGTGATGGCATTCAGCAACTCCCTGCCGCATCCTTTTCTTGTACTGACAAACAGAGACAGTTTCACGTCTTCGTCCGACATCCAGGCAAGCGTGTTCCGGTCGGCTTCGTCCATGTATTCACAAAGCGTTTCCAACAGGTTCTTTTCGATAGGCGACAGGTTTTCACTTTGTTTCTTCACCCAATCGGACAAATCTACAATTTTCCCTTTCCGCGTACCGAATATCAGCCCTTTCACTCCTTCTTCATCAGATATTTTAAACGACAAATCGGCATCGGTGAAATTATGCCGGACGATGCACTCCGCTATACACTGAAGATAATCTTCCGAAAAACCGTCATAAAACGTATGCCACGCTTGTTTCGCCAAAGGCTTGACGGCATTCATATCCTCTTCTTGGAATCTTTCTATTTTCATCATACTTGTATTTCTCTATTTCCTTATTAATATACTCTTGACGGGTTAAACGCTTCTTTGGGATTGAATCCTTTCATTCCGGCCGTGGACTCGCCGAGCAGTTGTTTCAGCGTGATGGCGATGTCGTCGCTGATGGCAAGGCTCTTCTTTGCAATCTCTTGCGGGATGATGGCGTGCTGCGGATTGACGGTAGCGTAGAAGGCATTCGGGAACTGGTAGGTCATGTTCATAAACGGCTCCTTGATGAACATCGGGGTCATCATCCCCACACCGAGTTCGAGGAACAGCACCTTGCGACGGGCGTTGGCACGCAGGAAATCAAGATACCGCTTCATCTCGCGCTGGTAATATTCGCCTTCAAGGAAAGTGTAGCCACGCACCCACGGAGCCAACTCCTTGCCGCAATGCGGGCAGCGGGGTATCAACTCGTCGGGCAGGGCGTCGCCCACAATCTTGTCGCTTAACTCGAATACCTTTTCCTTGTTATAATAAATCTCGTCGTGGCACGGACGGCTGCATTGCCAGTAACGGTTGTCTCCTTGTATCCGGGTAATCCTTTCGTCCGGGAACGTTCGGAAAAACTGTGCATCCTGATTGGTCGTGGCAATATAATAATTCTTCCCTTGGAGAAGTTTGGCCAGGTCCGTGTACGTTTCGCCGGTGTAGCACTCATAGACATAACGGGTGGCGCGCAACATGGCAGCCCAAAGCTCTCCGCGGCTGAGACGGCGGTCATAAAACAAGTCGAAATAATTATGGATGTCATATTTCTTTGCCAATCCTCCCGCCAACTTCCTGTAAACCTCGTCATCCTGATAGTAAAATACGAAGCCCGAAGCGGCAGACATTCCCGATGCTCCGCCCACCACAATGGCATCCGCCTCGTCAATTTTCTTTCTTAATAAATCTATTTTCTCTTTTGCAACCATACGGATATTGTTTTGGTGATTCCGGTTGCAAAGGTAGGGGGAATGGGCGGAACGTGAGCTACCAAACTTTTGCCGTAAACTACCATTTTGATAAGCATATTTCAACAATAATCCGTCCGGAGGGCATCTGGGCAAAGGTCGGACTTGAGGTAGCCTCACCCCGGACTTGAAGCCACCTCAACCCGGACATGAGACCCCCTCACATCCGGGACGAGATAGAGCGACGAAAATGATAATCGGGACGGATTTCATTTGTCCGAACCTCCGACAGTGCGAATCCTGCCGGATAAGTGCTGTCGGAGGCCTTTTTAATGCCAATCGGCGCGGATAAGGGCTATCCGAGCCTCGGACGGGGCAAATCCTGACGGATTGGTATCATCGGAGGCTTCAGATATGCTTACCCAAGACGGAAAGCAGGCAAACTTTATCAAAATGGTATTTATTCGTTGCTTTTTGGTAGAGCAAGGCTCATCCAATTTGCCGAACTTTGGCCCGTAATAATCATCATAAACGAAAATAGAATATGAAACAAATCATTGTCACTATCTTGTTCGTTTGCGTTTGTCTTGGCACATCTGCACAAGAGGCACGCATCCAATTAGTAAGAAACGCCACGCTACTTATCGACTATGCCGGGCTGCACATATTGCTCGACCCGATGTTCTCTCCAGTGGGCGCATTTGGCAGCATTACAGGCAAAGGCGTATCGCCTTCGGTGGAGATGCCTATGCCCGCCGAGGAGATTGTAAAGGGTGTGGATTTCATCCTTGTTACCCATGCGCACATTGACCATTTTGACGATGCCGCCGTAGCCGTACTCGATAAATCATTGAAACTTTTCGGGCAACCAGCCGACAAGCAATTCTTTCTCAACAAGAAATTTTGGGAAGCGGAAGCCATTGCCGATAGCGTTATATATAAAGGAATAACCATTGTCCGCACCGATGCCCAGCATGGGACAGGCAGGATGCTGAAAGCGATGGGCGACGCTTCGGGCTTCGTCTTGAAAGCTGAAGGTATGCCCGTGGTTTACATCATCGGCGACGGCGTATGGACGCAGGGCATTTATGAAAACATCCAAAGATACCGCCCCGACTATATCGTGGTCAATTCCGGCGGAGCCGTCATGCCCGGTAGATTCGATGCCACGCTCATCATTATGGACGAGCGGCAGACGATGGCTTTGGTGCAGGAGAGCGGCAACGCCAAGATAATCGCCGTACACATGGATGCCGTGGACCATTGCCGCACGACAAGGGAAGTGCTGTCAAAAGAGGCAAAGCGGTGCAATGTGCCTGCCGGGAAACTGATTATCCCGGAGGACGGAGAAACGGTACGATTGAGCAATTAGTTGCCTTGCTCCAGTTCCGATAGGAACCCGCTGATAGTCTGCCCCGTCATCTGCTTGAAGAAACGCATCAGGTGGTTGGGTTCGGAGAAATGCAGCCGGAAGGCAATCTCCTTGACCGACAGACCGGAAAACAGCAGGTCGTTCTTCACCTCTTGCAGCAGACGTTGCTTCAGCAGATGCACGGCGGACACGCCAAACTCGCGTACCACCGCCTTGTTGAGCGACACACGGCTGATGCCCATCATTGTGGCATAATCGGCTACACGGTTTGTGGTGCGGATATTCTTTTCCAGCAGTTGCTTGTATTGATACGCATAATTATTCAAGGGCAACGCGAAAGGCAGGTTGAACAGCCGGGCGTAATGGCGGTTGAGCAACAGCAGGAACTGGTATAGGTAGGCGACAATCATGTGGTAGCTGTCGGCGACGGGAGCGTGCAGCTCCTCCTTCATCTTGCGGAGCAGGCCGAGCAAAGGCGCGGCATCCTTTTCGTCCATGCTGAAATACGGAGGGTAATCATGCTGGTAACAATAAAGGAGGCGGTACATGAAATACTTGTCGGAAAGGAAATTGTTCACAAACTCTTCCTGGAAGACGAGGAACGTGTAGTCGAGCTTGTCCAAGTCCACATGCCACTCCTGAAGCTGGAAAGGCGAAATGATGAGCACCGTGCCGGGATGCAGTTCTATCCTCTCGCCGACAAGAAACAGATGCCCTTCCGCCTGACGGAAGAAATAGAATTCGAAGAAGTCGGTCTTGTAGCGTTTGTCCGTATCGAACCAGCCGCGCTTTTCCGTACTCTCCGCCGTGTTCAGCAGGAAGTCCACGCCGCACGAGCTTTTGGAGTATTTCAACAAAGAAATATGCTCTGTGGTTTTGTCGGGGAATATGCCGTAAGTCTCTTTATGATTCATAAGCATGATGTTTGGGAAACAAAGGTAGCTTTCTTCTTGCAGATAAAAGACAATAAAGGCAGAAAAAAGACTTTGGAGCAGTGTCTTTGCTACTCAGTTGCGAATGGGCATGAATGATAGATGAATGTAAAATTACCAATTAACGAAATGATAAAAGCATTATTTTTCGACATAGACGGAACTTTGGTCAGCTTCAAGACGCATCAGGTTCCGCAATCGGCGATTGAAGCCATTACGAGAGCTAAGGAAAAAGGTATCAAGATTTATATATCAACGGGGCGACCCTTCCCGTTGATAAACAACATCGACGGAATCAAGCATCTGGTGGACGGCTACATCACCGCCAACGGAGCTTATTGCTTCATTGGGGACGAAATTATTTCTTGCTCGCCCATACCCGAAGAAGATGTCCGTACCGTCATCCGGCTGGCGGACGAAAAGGATTTCGCCTGTATGGTAGTCGGCGAAAAAGACCTTGCCATGTACCGCAACAACGCGTGTGCCGACCGCATTTTCCGGCAGATGCTGAATGTTCGCCATTTGCAGACGGACGTCCCGATAGAGCCTGTCCTCCGGCAGCGTATCCTACAACTCACTCCGGTGATTCCGGAAGATGAAGAAGAACGGTTGATGCCGCTGTTGCAGGGCTGCGAGTCCAGCCGTTGGTATCCCGACTTTGCCGACATCACGGCAAAGAATGTAAACAAGGGAAATGGGCTTCTGGCTATCGCAGCGCATCAAGGCATCAAGGCGGAAGAAACAATGGCACTTGGCGATGGAGGCAATGATATGTCAATTATCAAGCAGGCAGGCATTGGAGTGGCGATGGGAAATGCGAATGAAGCACTGAAAGCCGTTGCGGATTATGTGACGGAGCCGGTGGATGAGGACGGGGTTTACCATGCGTTGAAGCGTTGGGTATTCAAATCTGAAATGTAGAAGTATAAAAATAGAACAAATATTTTTATTCAAGAAATTATGCATGGAATATAGGCAAGGATTACGGGCGAGAATAATATTCGGACATGCCATCATGCTTATTATCGGAATAAGCATGACTATCATATTAATATATGAACGAGAACGTATAAGGGAGATAGAAGCCGAGTCCGCCGAGATACGACAAGTGCGCCGCGACATCAACACCGCCCACCGCCACATCACCCGGCTTGCCACCCTCGGCGAGAGCGTCATCGGATGGGAAGGGGCAGACAGCACCCGTTACCGCATCCTCCGCCTATGCATCGACAGCCTGCTGCAAGCCTTGAAGCCCCATTGCCGAGACTATGTTCGCCCGGCACAGATAGACACCCTGCGCACCCTCTTGGCGGAAAAGGAAGCCCACCTGCTGCACCTGACGGAAATTCTTGCCCGTCAGTATGAAGCGGACAGCCTCTTGGTAAACCATCTACCCGAAGTGGCGAAACGTGCCACCCGTGTGCGTACCGTCAGGCAAAAGAAAAACGGACTGGCAGGAATATTCGGCGGCAAGAAAACCGTGCAGGTGCTTCCCTCCGCTAAAGAACTGCACCAGTTCAGCGACAGCCTGATAGCCCTGCAACAACGACAGGCGGCGGAAATGGATGCCTACGCCGACAGCCTGAGCAACCGCAACCGGGCATTGAACCGGGAACTAAACCGCCTCGTCAGCGACCTTGACACGCAGGCACAGACCGCCTTTACCGAACGTGAACAAAAGATAGCCGAAGCGCAGGCATTGTCCGTGCGGCTGTTCACCGCCACCATATCTGCCGCCATTGTCCTGCTGTTCCTTTCTTACCTCGCCATCCACCGGGAAATGAAGCGCAATGACAACGAAAAGAAGCGGCGCGAGAAACTCATCGGCGAATTGCAGGAGAGCAACGATGCGAATGAAAAGTTAATCAAGCTGCGACGCAACCTCATCCAAAACGTCACCCACGAACTACGTACACCACTGACAGCCATTAGCGGCAACGCCGAACTTCTATTGAATGATACAGAAACAGACAGTCGCATACGCCATGCACAGACCGTCCATGATGCCGCCGGGCGCATGGCTGGAATGATAAACAACCTGCTGGTGTATTTCCGATTGGACAGCGGCAAGGAAACGCCGAGTGTCAAGCCGTTCAAGCTATGCTCCATCGCCGAGACCTTGGCAACGGAATTTGCGCCTTTGGCGAAAGGCAAACAACTCACATTCACGGTGGAGAACCAAGCGGACGAGATAGTGAGCGGCGACAAGAACCACATCCTTAGCATTGGCAGCAACCTGCTATCCAACGCAATCAAATTCACATCAAGTGGCACAATCATATTAAACACCGATTATAAAAACGATGTCTTTACATTAGTAGTGGAAGACACAGGAACGGGCATGACCGAAGGACAACAGGCACGGATATTCACCCCGTTTGAGCGGCTGGGCAACGCCGTGACGGAGGACGGCTTCGGGCTGGGGCTCGCCATCGTATCCGATACGGTGAAACTGCTGAAAGGAAGCATTATGGTGGAAAGCAAGCCGGATAAGGGAAGCCGCTTCACCGTAAGCCTGCCGTTGCCCAAGGCGGAAGAAACAGAGATAGTCGAAAAGAAACAAGAAAGCCATATATCGCTTTCCGGCTACAACATATTGGCAATAGACAATGACTTGGTGCTGCTTAATATGTTACGCGATATGTACAGGCAGCATGGCGTGGAGTGCGACACCTGCCTGACAGTAGATGAACTTACAGACCTGATGCGCACGAAGGACTACGACCTGCTGATAACCGACCTGAAAATGCCGGAGGTGAACGGCTACGAGGTACTGGAGCTATTGCGCACATCGGAAATAGGAAACTCGCAGACCATCCCCGTTGTTGCAGCCACCGCCGCAGGCTATGTGGAGGGAGAAGAACTGAAAAGGAAAGGCTTTGCCGCAGTGCTGTACAAGCCCTATTCCATAGACGAACTGCTTGCCGTCACGGAAAGTTGCATCAAGCGGGACAAGACAAGCCGTATAGACCTCTCGCCCCTGCTCGCTTTCGGCGACAAACGGCGCACGTTGGAAAAGCTGGCGACCACTACACAAGCCGACATGAACGAAGTATGCAAGGCGGCGGAAGCAAAGGACATGGAGGCGTTGGACGGCTGGGTGCATCACCTGAGAAGCTCGTGGATGCTGATAAAGGCGGAACAGCCGTTGGTGACTTTATATGATGCTATCCACAAGAAGAACATATCGGATGGAGAGTTAAGTGCAGCCGTTGGCGCTGTATTGGCACAAGGCAAACTGATAGTTGATTTGGCAAGGATGGAGGCGGAACGATGGGCAGAGTAATCGTAGTGGAGGACAACATCATCTATTCCGACTTTGTGTGCCGCCTGCTTGAAAGCAAGGGATACCCAAGCGTCAGTACCTCCACTTGCAACGGCGCACGGAAGCTGTTTTCCAAGATGCAGGAGGACGACATCGTGCTTGCCGACTTGCGCCTGCCCGATGGTGACGGCATCGCCCTGCTGGAAGAGCTGCGGAAACAGGGCAGGAACAATCCCTACATCGTCATGACCGACTATGACGAAGTTCCCACCGCCGTCCGGTCGATGAAGTCGGGCGCGGAGGACTATATCCCGAAGAAACTGATTGAGGACAACCTTTTCCCGCTCCTGAAAACCTTGCAGAAAAGGATGGAGCGGCACGATACGCCCATACATGAACGGCAGAGCGCGGCTTTCCGGGAGATAGACCGCAAGATAAGGCTGGTCGCCCCAACCAACATGAGCGTCCTGATATTGGGTGAAAGCGGCACTGGCAAGGAACATATCGCCGAGAAGATACACGCAAGGAGCAAACGGGCAAGCAAGCCTTTTGTGGCAGTGGACTGCGGGCTGCTCTCGAAAGAGCTTGCCGCGTCCGCCCTGTTTGGACACGAGAAAGGGGCGTTCACCGGAGCCGAAAGCAAGAAGCAAGGCTTTTGGGAGGAAGCTGCCGGAGGCACATTGTTCCTTGACGAGATAGGCAATCTGCCACCAGAAGTGCAGCAGATGCTGCTCCGTGCATTGGAGGCCAAACGGTACAGACCCACGGGAGGCAGCAAGGATAAGCGGGCAGATGTTCGCATCATCGCCGCCACCAACGAGGACTTGCAGGCAGCCATTGCCGAAAAGCGTTTCCGGGTGGACTTGTACCAACGGTTGAAAGAATACACCATACAGATACCGCCGTTGCGTGAGTGCCGCGAGGACATCATGCCATTGGCGGATTTCTTCTTGAAACTTGCCAACGAAGAATTTGAAAAGCAGGTGAAAGGCTTTGACACGGAGGCAAGGAAACGGCTGCTCGCTTTCGCATGGGGCGGCAACGTGAGGCAACTGAAACGGGTCGTGCGCATGGCGGTGCTGCATACTGAAGGCGATACGGTCACGGCGGACACTTTGGAGCTTGATGAAACGCCACTGGCGGCTGACGCTTCACTTGCGCTAAACGACATGGAAAAGAAACAAATCATCCATGCGCTGGAACAGGCAAGGGGCAACCGCAAGTTGGCGGCAGCATTGCTCGGCATAGGGCGTACCACACTGTACAACAAGATAAGACTGTACGGCATAAAATACAAGGAATAGCCCAAGAACACCGCAAGGTGGGAACAGGTTGCCCGACTTCGGAGAGGCAACCCGGCGGCAAGGCTTTCGGAGTAACCCGAAAGGTTTCGAGTAACTCGAAACATACCTTGCTGCTGCCACTTTTCGGCAGTAACCGAAAAGCCTTCGGGTAACTCGAAGGACACCTTGCTGTGCTTTTGAGAGCACAAGAAATCCGTCAGCAAACGGATTTGAATTAGTGCTGTTATTTCGGATTTCAAAGCATCGTTTCCCGATGCCCAAGCTGCCCAAAAGAAGAAAGGAAATGAGGGTATAAGAGGGCATAAGAGAGTGGTTATATCCGCATGAATGCTTGCAAGCCAGACTGCGTGTGGGTTCTCGTGAATGCAAACACGTGCGGACATACACACACTAGCCTGCAAGCCTGCCCGCACTCCGACCTGCCAGCCATCCTGCTTGCCTGCCGACCGGTCTGCCTGCGTGCCTGCCTGCCGGCACACAGACAAGCGTGCAGGCAGGCTATTCGCAAACGATTAGGCTCAAATACAATGTGGAAACGGTATTGAATTAAAAGTAGGACAGTGCTACTGATTTTCATCAGCAAGATGTGCAACAAATGTACAATAATGACAAGATGTTTGATTTACTCTATTTTTCAGAGGAATAACTTTGGCAATAAGGAAGAAAAACACTACTTTTGCAAATGAGAAAAGCGTTCTTATGATTAGTGCAGAACATAGCAGAATATAGAAGCCTGCTGGTTTCCAAGTCGTTACCTGTCAAGCTGACAATCTTTGTAAGTCCCTTGTTTTCAATGAGTAAGAGAAAGTAATATGTCTTGCCACATGCATTGAGAGGGTAAACGGAAGCCCTATCTGTTCTCCGACAACCGCCAGCGACTGATTGATACATTTCGTTGCATTGTTACGGGACTTGTACAGAGCCTCAGCATCATCAAGATCCAGATCATCCTTTACTAAGTTGAATACATACCGGCATCCGGCACGTTTCTCCTGCCACCGATGTAGTATATGCAAGGCAGGTTCTGTAAGAGGAATTACATGGCGCTTGTTCGTCTTGATCATGATTTTTCTCAGTTCCTTCTTCTCAAAATTGACATGGCCCCACTGCAATGTCATCACATCGACAACACGGAGTCCACAGGCATGGAAGGCAAAGAAGAACATTTCCAAAAACTCCTTACGGCGCGGTTCGGTGCAGGCATGGTAATATTCCAATAACACGGACATCTGTTCTTTTGAAAGATACTTGCCATCAAACTCGTTGTCTTCATCCGCGAGAGATATCTTTGAGGCGATACGCATATCCTGAATCCTCGCATTGACGGCATGGTCTATCATCTTCATTTCGGAAGCATAGGCACACGCCTTCAGAATCGGAGTCAAAGCATGGTTGATCGTTGCATCGCTATTCTGTTTTATCTCGCGGCGCCACCTGATGTATTCGTCAATCAGTTCAACCGATATTTCACCTAAATAGATACTGTCCGGCTTATAGGTGCCGTTCTTTGTTGCACGGAGAAAGATACGGAAAATATTCATGCCGCTCTTGCCGTTCTCATAGCGGCTGCGTCCGATTCGGTTTCTCGAATAATCGGATTCAAGCCTTTCCTGAACAAACTCGATAAAATCCTTTCCTTTGTCCTCCCGTGTGAGCGGTTTGTCGGCCAAAAGATCTGATATTACCTGTTCCGTAATCTGGTTTGGATGTTTCTGCTGAAACTCGGCCAAAAGGCTGTCAATCTTATCTACCCTGGCAAGCAACAGACTGTTGATACGGTTGGCTTCCGGGCCATAGCTCGCCCTGACTCCGCCACGTCCCTTGTTGGCTTTCTCGTTCCAATCTCCCAACCGGACAAAGATATTCATACCCTTGCGTATCACCTGCCGGTTCCAGGTGTATTCAAGCTGGACAAGATACTGTTTGGCAGGATCAATCTCACCCCTGACATGCAGGCGGTAGCGTCCCAATGGATATAGTCGTTTAGGTCTTCCCATAGTGGAGGATATTTGAATTGGAAATACAGCTTGCGGCAATACTCACAAACCTCTGTAAAGGTAATGAATTTTGTCCAAACAAATCCCGATCTCTCCTCCAAAAATTGTATTTTGTCCAAACAAACCGCGCCATCTGAGGCGGTCAAACACTGTTGTCCAAACAAATTAAACCCCCGCTAATCTATCTGATTAACAGGGATTTAACGATTATTCCGCGCTTAAAAACGCATTAATATTCTTCCTCGTTGAAGAAAAAATCTTCCTTGCTAGGATAATCAGGCCAGATATCTTCTATACTTTCATAAATTTCACCTTCATCTTCCATTTCCTGCAAGTTTTCGATAACTTCCAAAGGAGCCCCCGAACGCATTGCATAGTCAATTAACTCGTCTTTAGTTGCTGGCCAAGGAGCATCTTCCAGCTTTGAGGCCAATTCCAATGTCCAATACATAGTATATAATTTTAAACAGTTTTACTTCCGTTATATTGAAACACAAATGTATAACAAATTCTTTCACTCGCAACGCTTATCCCAATAAATTTCGCTTTCTTCTGTTAAATTATTTAACCTTCTTGACAAAACGAACAAATAATCAGATAATCTATTGATAAAACACTTCACCTGCTCATCCAATTCATAGGAAAGCGTGTCTTCCAGTGCCTGAATCCGCCGCTCCGCACGACGACAAACCGTGCGGCAGACATGGCAGACGGAAGCTGGATAACTTCCCCCCGGCAGAATGAAACCGGATAAGGAAGGCAGCGAGCTGTTTATCCGGTCGATGGCCTGTTCCAACCGATGCACGTTTTCCTCGGAGATATGACTTTCTACCGGACGGTCCATCTTTTCGATGTCCGTAGCCAGATAAGACCCTAATGAAAAAAGCTTGTGCTGCACATGACGAAGCAGTTCCTCATTTTCTGGATCATCCATCACGGAAACCAGCAATCCGATGGTAGAGTTCAATTCATCCACCGTGCCATACGCTTCCAGACGTACGTCTGATTTGGACACCCGTACTCCTCCCACTAAGGAAGTAGTACCTTTATCTCCCGTCTTCGTATAAATCTTGGTCAGTTTCATATCTTCAAGTTCAAAGGTTTTAGCAAATTCAAAGGAAATTTACGATGCGGTGTTCTTTCACACGTTCCTTATCGAAAAACACCAGTCCTACGTCGTAAAGATCGAATGTCACTCCCGTACGAGGATCTGCAATCACTTCTTTCCACCATTTTTTCTTGTCCGGCGTGGCATAGGGTGTACCAATCACGAAGCACGTATGCTTATCAACCAGTGGAAGCAGTTGCTCATACACTTCTTTGTAAGCAGTGGTATGGGCGATATGCACAATTTCCGGTTTCACCCCTTCCGCAACCAGCTTCTTCATCTCCGCACGGCAGTCGCCAGTCCGGTAATCGATGGAAGGTTTCCCTGAAAGAATTCGTTTTACGGCATCTTCCGGCTCTGCTGAAAACGTATAGACCTGCATGTCGGCATGGGCTTCGGCCATATAACGGGTACTCATGCCGCTTCCTGTACCGATTTCCCACATCACGGACGGCCGCAGATAGTTGACCAGCCGAAACAGGAACTTATCTACCTTTTCCCGGTAATGAGGCAAAAAAGCCACCACCCTGCGCAAGTGATGCAATGGTCCATAAGCATAGAACGGCAAGCGTTCGTACACTACGAACGTGATAAAAAAGAAATCGGAAGGAGAATGAACTCCATATCCACGACGATGCCGGAAGCGGCGGCACCAGTTCCACCCCCTTAGTATTATATCCCCCATTTTGCTCGGATTCAATATTTATTTAACGAGGCAAAGATAAAATTTATAGCGGAAAAACAAAAAGGATAGGGAAATTATGATACAAAATATCCTGAATGAAAACCTAAATTTCATCAGGTCTTCACCCAGGATAAACATTTCATGAAGAACACGTGCGATTATTTGCGTTGTCCCAGCTTGTCGTCCAAGTAAAGAATGCCGGCTGCATCACCGCATTTCTTAATCTTTTCAAGGATGTTCTGAGCAGTAGCTTCCTCTTCTACCTGTTCACGAACATATCCCCACAAGAAATCCTGTGAAGCTTTATCTTTTACTTCAGAAGCTACGTTTACCAGCTCATCAATCAGTTCAGATACGTGACATTCGTGCTGGTACACATGTTCAAAGACTTCCTGTACGCTTCCCCAGCCTTGCGGAACGACATCAATCTTGTCTACCTTTGCGGCTCCCCCACGCTTAGCCAAATAATCGGCCAAATCGTATGCATGCTGCAACTCTTCCTGTGACTGCAGTCTCATCCAAGAAGCAAAACCGTCGAAACCTTCTTTCTTCAAATAGAAAGACATGGACAAATACAGGTTAGAAGACCACATCTCGGCAGTAATCTGCTCGTTGATGGCATTTTGTAATTTTTCTGAAATCATAGTTTTATCTGTTTGGTTAAGTAATTCAACATCTGACAGATAATGAACAAATTCAATGCCAGAGAGTAGGTCTGCCAAAATGTCATCGATTCATGTCCAATGACTGGAGCATTCGGGGTTTCCCCCAGAAAAAACGGGATATCCGCAACTTGTCCATACACCAGGCTATTGCAAAGGAACCTATCACGCAAATACAAAGTGAGACACACAGAAAAATCATCCCGGTTCCGTCGAAAGCAAACACCTTCACCAACGGCTTCACTGCCATTGTAAAGACCGGAGAAAAAACCAGCAAGATGAACGTATGCGAACCGATATAACCCAGCGAATGTTTCACTCCCCCCGGAAGATACCGGAACACGGCCAGCAGCAGACTCATTACCAGGTAGGTCAAAGCTACTCCGGCCAGTGAAGACTTATCCAAATTCACTTCCTCGGAAGCCAGCCAGACAATGGGAAGAATTGCCCAAAAGGAAGGAGCAAAAAAGGTACGGAAATCCACGGTCGTCCGTTTCAATGCCACACCTGCCATGAAATAAAGTGCATTAATCAGGGACAGTACACCTAAAGCTGACAATACGGCATAGCACAATGCCAGCAGAATCAGTACTGACACCGTACGGTTCCATCGTCCAGCCAGTTTATCCACTCCCCAATACGTCAGTCCGCACAGCATCAGGGTATGCAGATACCAGTAAGGTCCCAGCGGATGAAGGAACAACTTATCGAGCCATAACGACACGCTCAGATGCCCCACTGATTCCCGGACGGGAAGTATGGAGGACATCACGACATAGCCGGTTTCCATCACCGCATAAGGGACAAAAATCCAGCCCATGCTCCGAAGAAACAGACGGCCCTCCTTAGCGATGTTCATTACATAACCGGAGATAATAAGAAACGCAGGCATGTGGAAAGTGTACACCAACGACTTGGCATAGGGATACTTGTCACCAATATAAACCAAGTGAAAAACAATCATCAGCAAAATAAATACGGCTTTCAAGTAATCAAGCTCTGCGATACGATTCTTCATGGGAGCGAAAGATTGGTTTGTATATAAAAAAAGGCTGACTTGATTAAGTCAACCTCTTCGTACCCAGACCCGGTACAAGGCATAGAAATCATAGGAAAATAAAAGAATTTATCTTCCTTATTATCAATTATTTGCATCTTTCTTATTTTCTCTATTTTTGCCATATTTTGCCCATTTTTCGTCATTAAGTACACTTTTAGTACACTTTGAAATTCCATTTTCTTTTGTACCTTTGCAATATCGGAAAACAAAAGAAAATCAATTATTTAGCGTAATCACCCGGTTATGGTACCTAAATCGGGATAAAACCTCTAAACAATGGCAAAGTTAGAAAATAAAACGAAAGAAAACCCTAAATTGGAGCAAAACAGGCTGTCGGACGGCAGAATTAGTTTGTATCTGGAGTATTATTTGGGTAGAGAGGAAAAGCCTGTATTGGATGAAAACGGTAATCAGGTGTATTATGAAAGCGGTAAGATGCGGGGAAAGCCGAAGTTCGCTATCAAGCATCACAGGCGAAAAGAGAACCTCAGCCTGTATCTGATAGAGAAGCCACGTACCCCTGCGGAACGCCAGCAGAACAAGGAAACACTGGAGCTTGCTGTAAAAATACGTGCCGAACGTGAACAGGAGTTTAAGGAAAGTATGTTGGGCTATCGCCTGAAAAAAGACCGGAACGTGAATTTCTTGGATTATTTTCAAGCCTATATCAATGACTATACCAAGAAAGACATTCGGATGGTGCAAATCGCCCTAAGCCGTTTCAAGGACTTTTTGAAGGAACATTACCCGATGCACGAGTTCGGCATCAAGCCGGAACTTATCACGAAGGACATGATGGAACAGTTCGTAGCTTATCTGCAATCCCGGAGCGTGGGCGAAGGGGCTAAAAGCATCTTCCAACGTTTCAAGAAGGTTATCCACTATGCGATTGACCACGATGTGATGCTGAAAGACCCCTGCAAAGGCGTTACCTGCAAGGCGGATAGCCAGATACTACGCAAGGACGTGCTTTCGCCGGAAGAAATCCAGCGGTTGATTGCGTGCCATTATGACAACGAGAACCCCAACGTAAGGCGTGCGTTTATCTTTTGCCTGTATTGTGGCTTGCGCTTCTGTGATGTGAAAGACCTTACCTATAAGAATATCGACTACGCTAATAAGCTGCTAAAATTTGAGCAGAACAAGACCAAAGGTCATTCCGCCAGTAGCGGTGTGGTCATTCCGCTCAATGACGGTCTTCTTTCGCTTGTGGGAGAACCGCCGGCAGACGGTAACAAAGACGCTCTCATCTTCAACCTGCCTTCGTATGAAAGTTGCTGCAAATCCGTCAAGCGTTGGGTGAAAAGAGCCGGGATAGATAAGCACATAAGCTGGCATTGCGCCCGTCACTCATTCGCCGTGAATATCCTCAACAATGGGGCGAACATCAAGACGGTTGCCAGCCTGCTCGGGCATAGCGGACTGAAACATACGGAGAAATACACCCGTGCGGTGGATAAATTGAAAGAGGAGGCGATAAACAGCCTGCCGGAATTAAAGTTTTAACCATAAAAGACTTACCTTTGCAATTATGGACTTTGAAGCATTAGTAAAACATATCAGCACGATACAAAGCACGTTGCAGGCGCAAGCCGCACACGCTGTAAACCTCGCCCTGACTGCCCGCAATTGGCTCATGGGCTGCTATATCGTGGAGTTTGAGCAAAACGGTGAAGACCGTGCCGCATACGGCGAACAACTGTTGAAGAAACTGGAACAGCGGTTGAATGTCAAAGGACTGAACGAGCGCAGGTTTCGTGAGTTCCGGCGGCTATACCTTGTTTATCCGCAACTGAAAGAGCCTATCGCACAATACATATTGGCAGGAAGCGAAATTCGGCACACACTGTCCGCCGAATTCACAGACCCAATTCGGCACACGGTGAGTGCCGAATTACAATCCATTAATAATCAACCAAGTGAATGGAATACACAAGCTGATAGATTATTTGAAAGATTACCGTATTCTCATTTAAAGTTTATTTCTAAAATAGAAAATCCGGTCAAACGTGCTTTCTATGAAATGGAAGCAATAAGGGGTTGTTGGTCAGCAAGAGAACTGGAGCGGCAAATCAATTCCCTCTATTACGAGCGCAGCGGATTGTCGAAAAACAAAGAAGCCTTATCTGCTTTGGTGCAACGGCAAGCCATGCCGCTGCAGCCCAAAGACATTATTAACACGCCCGTTACGTTGGAGTTCTTGGGATTGAACGACCGTGCTTTGGTAACGGAAAACGACTTGGAGCAATCCATTCTGGACAACCTGCAACGCTTCCTATTGGAAATGGGACATGGCTTCTGCTTCGAAGCACGCCAAAAGAGAATCCTGATAGACGGGGATTATTTCTTTGCCGACCTCGTGTTTTACCACCGCATTTTGAAATGCCATGTCATCGTGGAATTGAAGATAGACAAGTTCCGCCACGAATACGCTTCGCAACTGAACCTATATCTTAACTACTTCAAGGCGGAAGTGATGCAACCCGACGACAATCCGCCTGTCGGCATCCTGCTTTGCACCGAGAAGGGCGACACGTTGGTAAAATACGCCACTGCCGGATTAGACCCGAACATCTTCGTGCAAAAGTATATGATAGAACTTCCCACTGAAGAGGAAATTAAGAAGTTCATTTCAACTGCAAACTATTAGCAATAAAAAACACTACTGGCGAAAAGAAGGAAAGCCATTCTTTCTCTTTTCGCCAGCACGTTTATTACTGCCAACAAGAATAGGTTTAGGTTAGTTTGGATGTATATACAAAAGACAGAACTAAACCGTAAATGCAGACGATAATTATAGCAAGTCACTTATGATACATTCTGTTCTTCCAAGACTATATTAGCATCATTATCGCATTTTTCAGGCTTAATCCGCTCTATACGACGAATATGTTTTGCCCTATTAGCTATAATTAACGGTACACGCTCGACAACAACAACCGATGTGTCAAGCCCCAACGCACTCGGTTCTCCAATGCCTATCTTTCTAATTAAGGCATAAAGGCTCATCAGCAAATTTTGTCGGCGGTTACGGGAATCTTCAGGATAATATATCCGGTGGATAATAATAAAGCGAAAATCACCCGGTATGCCATTCTTATGCAATGAAGGATAAGAGCTTGTTAGTTCTACTTCACCATCCGCAACAAGGTCATCAACTACTTGTCGTAAATAAAGGCTCACGCGCGGTTCTATACGAAAACCTATACGCATGGTTATACTAAACAATGTCCCTTTTATTAATGTGGAACAATTATATTCAAGTGTGTCTGGTGTATCCACAAATTCAAGGTTAATAAGCCAATAATGATCTGCCCGTTTAGGCTGCTTATTAATTATGGAATACAACAATTTATCGTCCACACAACCTTCTTTGTCTGCATGATTCACATAGACAAGATTAGAAGCATATTTGGATATGCTTTCGTCCGCCTTAATATCAGAAATAATGTTGTAGTATTCACTTAACCGTTTGGAAGACATATGTTTTCGACGAATTTTGTTGGCACTTACCCATACAAACATGATAAAACATAATAATCCACCTATTAACAGCGTAAACCAACCTCCGACCATAAATTTGGACAGGTTTGCAGCAAGGAAAATACCTTCAATAACACAATATCCGCCGACAAACAGTATTGATAGAATGCGTGGAATGTTATGCATATGCAAATAGAATCCCAACAACAATGTTGTCATCAACATTGTAATAGTTATGGCAAGTCCATAAGCGGCTTCCATGTGGGTGGAATCTCGAAACAACAATATAGTAAATATTACTCCAATATACATTACAAGGTTTACCATTGGAATAAATGACTGACCTTTTACGTTGGTAGGGTGCTTAATACGCATACGAGGCCAGAAATTCAAGTTCATAGCTTCACTCAATATGGAAAATGAACCGCTTATTAGAGCTTGGCTCGCAACAATAGCTGCCCCGGTAGCCATTGCTATGGAAAACAACAGTATTTCTTGTGGCATGATTGAATAAAATGGGTTCACTGTACCTTCTGCACTTTCCGGATGATGCAATACCCACGCTCCTTGCCCCAAATAATTTAGAATAAGCATCACCTTTACAAATATCCAACTGACCGTAATATTTCGTCTGCCACAGTGCCCTAAATCAGAGTATAAGGCTTCTGCACCAGTGGTACACAAGAAAACGGCACCCAATATCAGAAACCAGTGGGGGGATTCCACTAATAACCGTATGGCATAGTAAGGATTGAATGCCTTGAATACTTGAGGATAGGAAGTCAGACTGATAGCTCCGGCGATTCCAAGAAGCAGGAACCAAAGTAGCATAAATATGCCAAATGACCGTCCTATATTTTCTGTACCAAAACGCTGAACGAAAAATATAATGGTAATAATGGTCAGTGTAATAGGAATCACAGGCAGATGCGGACTGATACTTTCAAGTCCTTCTATGGCAGTTGTGACCGTAATGGCTGGAGTGATAATACCATCAGCAAGCAAAGTGCTCGCACCGATAATGGCAATGATGTAAATCCACCTTCTTCTGTGGCGGCGTAAAAGGGCATAAAGCGCAAGTATGCCACCCTCCCCGTTATTGTCGGCACGGAGAGCCACCAGCACATATTTCACCGTAGTCTGAAGAGTAAGCGTCCATATGATACAAGACAATGCGCCTAAAACATAATTTTCATCAAGAGCTTCTCCAGTATGAATGATGGCTTTCATAACATAGAGTGGCGATGTTCCAATGTCACCAAAAACAATACCCAATGTGATGAGTAACCCGGCAAATCCAAGTTTATGTTGAATATTGCCTTCTTTTGATAGGTTTGCCATAAAAAGTAGTTTTTTGTTCTACATATATTTGTTTTCCTTTTAAGCGGCGCAAATATAAAATAAAATCTTAACAATAAGATTTCACTTTTCTTTTTTCGTGAAAAATATCATATAAACCTTGACGATGGTCAAGGCTTGTCTAAAAAAAATAGTCTGTTTGAATTACGTATAACTATTAAACTCAAAAGCCGAAGTTATGGGACTTATCCTTCACCTCGGCTTTTTGCTATTTACTGATTTTCTAACCTATCAGCTTCCTTTTTCAACTGCTCAGCCTGCTCATTAAGCAGCTTTGCCCGTTCCAAGGCTTCCGCCTGCCTGCGGCAACGTTCCTCAAAATCTAGTACCGAATCCGTCAGGTTGCGGATAAAACGCTCGTCCCGCTGCCACTTGAACTTATTCTCCAGTCTTTCAAGGGTATTGCCGTCCGCTTGTCCCTGCATCAGCAGATAACGGTATTTCATGTCGTTGTCCTGCAACTGCCCCATCCGTTCAGCCAGACGGACATTCAGGAACAGGGACGTGGCACAGACAATCAGACCTGCCGAAAAGAGGAATAGCTTCGGGCGTACCAAAGAAGTTACTTTGTTGTAAATCCGCCGATGAAACGGTACGGGTTTGGCTTCTTCTTTTTCTGCCATGCGCTCATCATGGTACCGCTTCATTGTTTCCAGCATTTCCTTGAGACAGCCGAAAGTGGCTACTACATAATTCTTGACCTCCCCGAAAGATTGCCGTTGTTCCTGTCCTGATTTCCGCAGTTCGGCAAGCCGGGTCAGAATGTCTTGCAACTCTTTTTCGGGAACCGCCGGGTTCCTGCGTAACTCAGACAATGCCCGTTCTATAGCCTCCAGTCGGGAAAGGGTTTCCTCGCGTCCGGCTGGCGTCACCTGCGCTTCCTGCTTCTCCTTCAGTTCCGTGACCATGGAGAGAAGCCCCTCTAAAATCAAATTTTCTTCCATATCCGTTTACAGTTTAAGTTGTCTTTTCTTTTTCTTCTTCTTTTTTCTCAGACTCCAGTCAATTTCTTCGTCCGATGGAGCAGACGGCGAAACATCGAACAAGCTGAACAAGCCGCCCATTGAAGGGCTGTCGTTCCTTTGCGGTGTTTGCTCAGGCTCCAAAATAGGTGCGGAAACTATCTGCTGGCTATTTTCTACGGTATCCATTCCTGCGTTCCCGAAATGCTTATCCAGTTTGGAGAAGCTGAAATTGCGGTCTATTTCCGAACCTTTGAACGTATAGGCACCTTTGGTGAAGGAGATGCCCTGCACCTCGTCTGTACGCCCTTTATACTTGAAGCGGATGCCGATGCCCTTTTCTGCCAGCCGCTCCTGTAACTGCCGCCAACTTTTGGACTTGCCGATTTCATTCCTCACAGCCGTGTAAATCTCGTATTTCGACTTGTCCGGCTCTTTCAGGCGATGCCGCTTAACCAGTTCCTTGCCTTTGGCGAAGTATAGCCCGTACTTGGCTTTCAGCTTCTTGCACACCTGCTCGTTGCGGTACATGTCGTTCCTGTCCGAGATGGTCTTGCCGTTGTTGTCTATGCGATTGAACACGATATGCACATGCGGATGCTCCCTGTCTTGGTGGCGCACGATGATGTACTGCGTATCGGTGATTTTCATCTCTCGCATATACTCTTGCGCAAGTTGTATCATCTTCTCGTCCGTCAGCTTGGGCGCATCGTTTACCGAATAGCTCAGCGCGATATGTCCGACTGGCTTGCCCAGACGGGGATTCATGGAGGCTTGTGCGCAGAAGCAGCGGATGATGTCCTGCCTGCTTTCCGCCAGTACTCCGTCTGCATGGAGCAAGACCGCCTGCTGCTTGCCCAGCACGTAGTCCACACAGCCCTTAAACCCGCTTCCTTTCCTTATTTTTCCAATCATCCGACAAATGGCTTATGATTTCCACTATCCTGTTCTTAAGTTTCACCAGTTCGACCGCCACTTTCGCAAAGCCTCCGGCATTTGCCCGGTGCGCCAGCTGGTTGATGTTGTTCGCTTCGCCTGCCAGTTTGCGGAGGATGTCCGTATCCTGCCTGTTCAGCCGGGGCGTTATCTCTGCCGACACGACAGCCTGCCGCACATACTCGCTGACACGCAGCCCGGCTTCTGATGCCCGCTTCCTAACGGCGTAATACTGCAACTCGGTCAGCTTCGTGCTGACCACACGTCTTTGCTTGTCTATCCGGTTCTTTGCCGGACGACCGCCTGATTTGTTCCTTGTATCTGTCATACATTTTTGTCTTTGGAAGTTGTCTTGAAAATTGCGACCGACGGGAGCGGTTTCCTTTGCGGGGAGCAAAGCAAGGCGGTTTCGGTCTACCGAAACATAACCTTGCTTCCCCTAAGAAACGTCTGCCCGTTGCTCACAGTGTCTATCTCCGCCGGGTTAGATTCCCCTGCCTTTCTTCTGCCTTAGCAGCAGTTTCTGTCCGTTTTTCTGTTCCTGCTTCCTGCCGCACAGGTAATCGTTCAGGTCGGAATATTCCCGGTAATTGTGCGAGAAATCCCGTACCCGATAGGAGTATTCCGCTGTGATGGCTTGCGTTGCCCGGATGCCTGCCCCGTCATTGTCGAGCAGGCAGTGGATGCGTTCATACTGCCCCAATGCGTCAATGGCTTTCTGTACATTGGCGGTGGAGTTGAGTATGACGTAATCCTGCCTGTCAAGGTTGGGCATGACAGGGCAGTTCTTTGTCCTTAGCGTGAGGAATGAAAGATAATCCATGAAGCCTTCGAACACCAGGCACTTCTCCCTCGGTTCGCCCTGTTGCCGGATATGGGTGATGTCTTTCGGGGCGATGCAGCCTTTGAAAAAGGAGTTGCGCACCTCGTAGCCGCCAGCCACATTCGGGAAACCGATGGCGAAGTAGGGCTTGCCGTCATGAGTGAAACGCAGTTCCCTGCATTCTCTTTTTGCCAGTGTAAGGTCAATGCCACGCCCCTGCAAGTAACGGAGCAATGCCGGATGGGTGAGGTCACGGACTTCCAAATGTTGAAAACTCGGTGCCGACCTTTGCTGCCGAAAAGAAAAACTGACCGGGCGGACATGCTGTGCCTGTTCTGCTATCCGGTTTAAGAGGTACGGCAGATGGTCGGAACAGTAAAGTTCCTGTGCCAGTGCGATGATGTTGCCGCCTTTGCCAGCCCCGAAGTCATACCATTGTTCCCGTTCTGTGTTTACTTTAAAGGATGCTTCATGTTCCTCCCTCAGTGGCGATTTGTACCATAGATTCGCTCCCTGCTGCTTGACGGGTGAATATCCCAGACTGTGCAGGTAATCGGTGATGGGTATTTTCTTTGCTTCTTCAATGTTCATAATGCAAACTTTTTAGTGGATGATGAATAATTGGGAAGTGTACCAGTCCGGTTTAGACCTTCATATATACGCCCGTACTGTGCCGGACTTGATTGCCGGGAGTGACGGGAAACGGGAAGTCTGTTCCCCTTATATATGTCCGAACTAAACCAAACCTGTTTTAGTAGTGAAAATCGGGATTGTAACGCTATCCCTTTCCTTCCTTTACAATCATACGCTTGTTCACGAGGAACGTGTTCAATGCCACGAGGACATTTCGTCCCCGCTCGTAGCCGATGCTTGCATAGCCCTGCTTCAACGCCTGTATGACGTTGGAATAGCCCTGCACGGTGCGCTTGCCGAAACCGTTTTCCAACGCCGTGCGGTGCTGCTGTTCAGTCAGTTCCGTAAGCGGGAAACTTTTTTCCTGCTTGGGCTGCTGGAATACATAGCCGTCCACGACTTCGGGCAATGCGCTGTCGTTGATGCGGAAGGCGAAAGGCTCGAAGTCCCGGTCGCGTATATGTGCCGCCTTTACCTCGCTGATGTTCCCGTCCTGCGTGCTCTTGGTGATTTGCAGGACGGTTTCCGCCTTGTTGTTCAGTTCCGTGCCAATATGTCCCCTCGTATTGTCATCCCCCTTGTTCAGATGCAGCACGGTATGAATGTGCAGGTTGTATCCGCTTGACCAGCGCATGAGCAGGTTTATCAGGTCGGTCGATTCGCTGGGGCTGTTGATGTCATACATCAGGTCGCGGATGCCGTCAATGATGAGCAGCCCCACATCGGGCATGTTCTCCAGCATATACTCGATAATCCGCTTCCGCATGTCAGGGGTCTGTTCCCGAAGTACGATGAAAACAAAGTCGTCCCTGTCTTGGTCGGTCGGCAGCCCGGCAAGCCGCAGGATGCGTTCCATCACCTTGTGGCAATGGTATCTGCTCTGTTCGGTGTCCACATAAAGGATTTTCCGTTTGTCCGGAGGCAGGCACGCCGAATAGTGCAGCACCTCGTCATTGGTCAGTGCCGCTGCAACGATGGCGGAGATGTTGAACGTCTTCTTGCTTTTCGCCTTGCCTGTGGAGGCGCTGAAGTTGCCCAGCGTCCCGATGGTGGAGCCGTTCACCCAAAGGATTTCAGGCGGCACATCGTAAGTGTCCGTCACTTTCAGGCGGATGCTTTTCCAAAGGGCAGCAAAATCTTCCTTATTCATGATGGTGTCCCCTTTAGCCTCCGTGCTTTTCTTGTTTTCCATGGGCTTTACTTCTTTAAGGGATGGTTGAGAACATACTTCTGCGCTTCTTGCTCTATCTGCGTTTTGGTCTTTACCGGATTCTGGCGGAGCCATGCTTCCAGTTCGGACTTCTCAAAATAAAGCATCTTCCCCTGCGGCTTGTAATGGGGAATCAGATTGCCCGAAGTCAGCTTGTAAAGGTAACTTTTGGACAGGTTGAGGAATGTGCTCGCTTCATCAAAGCTAAGCACGTTCTTGGTTAGGAACAACATTCTTTCGAGTTCTTCCACTCGCATTTCCAAAGTTTTTTCCATATTGCTTGAAACTTTTTGGTGAAACAATATGAAGGTGCGCACCCTCGTTTTATTTTTGATGGGGCAAAAATCGGCATCCTCCAAAACATCAACACATAAGTTACGGGTAACTCACGTGAAATATTTTTGTTTTGACCTATGCCGACATGCCGCATCGTTTTGTTAACGGGGGCAAAGTTAAAGGCTTGGAAATGAAGTCTAATTGAGCTTTGTTTGACCGCTCAGACTATGCTCAACCTTTTTGCAGTTGCTTGATGTATTTGTCTATGATTTCGTATCCTTTCGGGTAGATGCACTTCACGTTGTCTGTCGCGCTCGACAAGTCGCTGCGTGTGAGGTATTTGTCTTTTATCTTGGCAAGTACCAGCTTGTTGTTGGCTATGACGGACTGCCACTCATAAGCGATATAGTTGTAGCAGCTAAGCTGCATCATCAGATAAGCCAGCAAGCGGTTGTTGTTGGACTTCAATACCCCGTTCAGTTTGCAGGCGAAGAAGTCCGAAAGGATTTTCGGGGTGATTGTCGTGGTGAATATGTGCGCTTCGTTGATACATTCGACCAACAGTTTGATTTGTTGCGTTGTAAGGACTGATTTGAATGGATTGGATTTCCCGACTATCTTGGTCGGCTCAGGCTGTGCCTTCTCTTCTTCTTTTGGCTGTTCTTCTGATTTCTCATCCAAAGGAACAGAGGCATGACTGGCGTCCTCCGATTGTTGGAGGTATTCCAGATATTGGGTCTGCATGACAAGGCGCACAATGGAAGAAAAGAACGGAAGCTGCTCATCATAGCAAGTGGAAGATTGCAGGTATTTGTCCATATCAAAAGAAGAACATTGGAACGAAATATATTTTTTCCGCTCGTCAAAAGAGAGATTCTCGAAGAAACCGCTTTCCCAAAGGAAGTCCGGCATCAGTATGTCAAAACGTATATTGTGCAGGGCACGGTTCTTTTGGCATAGGGATACAAGGTTCTCGGTCACGTTGAAAATTTCTTGCCGGATGTAGTCATTCATTTGCGCTTCCGTCAGGTATTCACGCTTTAAGGCAAGCGCATTAGTTTTCATCCCGTATTCATGGGCAACACATTTATCAAGTAACTGCTGTATCTTTTTGAAGTTGGTTTCTCTGAAATCTTCCATATACGTTGTGCATTAAAATCGGTTTGGGTTACAAAGATAAGTGATGGATACCGTTTTCAAAGCAAACAAAAGCAGGAGAAAGGAAGAAATATGCAGCATCTTTGTTAATAAAGCATAAATATAAGGTTGCTAAAACGGCGAAAGTACTCTTTCTTTTTCTTTTCGTCAGGAAGTACACTTTTAGTACGCCCGATAAAAAGAAAAATCCCTGATAATCTTTCGACTATCAGGGATTTGAGGTACCCAGACCCGGGGTCGAACCGGGATGGATGTTACTCCACTGGTGTTTGAGACCAGCGCGTCTACCGATTCCGCCATCTGGGCAACTATCATCAGGGAAACGCTTTCCCTTAATTGCGGTGCAAAGATAGGAACATCTTTCTAATCCTCCAAATATTTCCCTTGTTTTTTCGCTTTACGCTCAATAATCCACCTATCTTGCACCGACAATGTACGGTTTTATGATCGCTGACACGTAGCTTTCAAACTTCTGCGCAGGGCATAACGCGTACAGATATACGAACAGATAGAGCCTGCGAAAAAGATGATTCCGGTAGAAACCATGATATTGCCGAGGCCGACCAGCGGCGAAACAATACCTCCAAAGGCAAATCCCAGTGCTCCCAGCAGTGCCGAAGCGGTTCCGGCATTATCGTGTTCGCAATCCATAGCCAGCGTATTGGAAGCTGTAAAAGTAAGTCCCAGCATCGACAAAAGACCAATCAGCAGCACTTCATATATCCAGAAGCTACAGCCAGAGACCAAAGCTATCAGAAGCAATGCAGAGAAAATAACCATCCCTGTACTGCCATAATGCAACGCCTGCTCCATCCGGCGGAACCTGATAGCCGAAGCTGCCGATATGACGATGGAAATGGCATTTATTCCAAAGCATATACTAAACATCAGCGGAGAGAATCCGTAATGCTGCTGCATGATAAACGGCGCCGATGAGATATTGGCAAACAATACTCCCTGTGCAAAACCAAACTGCAACGTATAGCATACATAACGGTGATTACGGAGCACTTCTGCAAAACTGAGAAATACGTTCTTCCAGCTTTTCTGCTTTCTGGCCTCAACCGGCAGTGACTCTTCGAAATGGATACTGCCCCAAAGCAATATCAGTCCCAGAACAAAAAGACACCAGAAGATGCCGATCCAGCCAACACTCCCGGCCAGAAAACCTCCTCCCATAGGAGCCGCTACGGGAGCAACGCCGTTGATGGCACCTATCAGCGCCAGCATCTTTGCCAGCTCACGACCGGCATACTTGTCGGCTGCAACCGAACGTGAAATGACAATTCCTCCCGCTCCGGCAATGCCTTGTACCAAACGCCAGCCTACAAACTGCATGATGGTATGAGAATATATACATCCGATAGTAGCAACAGCGAACAATGCCATTGATATGATGAGCGGCAAGCGGCGACCGTATTTATCACTTAACGGTCCGAAAAGCAGTTGCCCGGCAGCAAGCCCGATCATACTTGCCGTAAGTCCTAACTGAACCATGGAAGAAGTGGTATGGAAATAGTCCGACATAGCCGGCAAAGTCGACAGGTACATATCTGTCACAAACGGACCAAACGCCGTAAGCATACCTAAAAATACCAGTATAAATACTTTTGAATTCTTTTTACCTTTCATTTTGCTATCCTTTTTTGTCGGTGCAAAATTACGGAACTTCTCAAGATGTATAGCGACGTTTTACCGCACAAAACATATCATTTTAGGAACAAAATAAAATTATTTGCCAACAAATCTCTACCTTTGTCCATATACAACAGCATACTACCATGAAGATACCCTTCCCATCCGATACGACAATCATGCAATACGCAGAAAGCGACCTTGCCTCGCTGACGCATTATCCCTTCCGGTTTGCCTGCGGCATACAGCTGCTTTGCGTCAGTGGAAGAAGCATTATCTCTACCGGAGTCGAGCAATATGACTTCTGTGAAACTTCAGAATTGATTTTTCTGGCGGGAAGTCTGATACAGGTTATCAATCCTTCACCGGATTTCAGAGTGAGGATGCTGCTGTTTCCCAAAGAGATTTTTCTAAAGGCTTCCTTGCCTATCGATACGTCTTATTTCAATTACATCACCGAGGTTCCCTATTTCAACCATGCGGCAAACGATGCAAATCCAGCAAGCTGGAGAAGAGTGAATCAATGGATGGACATGGCCGAACTCTTGTTTACGCATCCGGCAAAGCATTTCCGCGAGCAACTGGAACAAAACTTTCTGCAAAGTTTGTTTATGTGGGTATTCAACAGCATTCCGCAAAAGTATCTTTCCATACACAACAAGTACAGCCGGAAACAAATGTTGTATCACCGCTTTATGTTCTTGATACGTGAGCACAGTACGCAAGAGCATCAGATCGGTTACTATGCCAACCAATTGTGTGTCACTCCACGCTATCTGAACGAAGCCGTTATTTTATACTCGAACGGACGTACTCCCAAACAATTGATAGACGAACAGCTCACGGCAGAGTTAAAAGTGCAATTGAGCAATCCAAGTCTGTCTGTTACGGAAATAGCTCAGTTGCTTAATTTTCAGGAGCCTGCCAATATGAGCCGTTTCTTCAAGAAAAATACGGGTATGTCTCCCAAAGAATTTCGTAGCCTGAACAAGCTGTAACAGCATCAGCCGCGCTTTCTATTGATAATATCGGAAGGTAAATGAATCATGACATACCGTATATGGTAGAAAAGATTCCTTTCGAATGTCCGGGAAGACATGGCGTAACGTGCACAAAGATAGGCACAGACAGCTCCGGCAAGGAACAGCAATCCGGCAGTAAACCTCATATCGCCTAAGCCGACCAGCGGAGGAACCACTCCTCCAAACAGGAAACCAATGGCTCCCAGCAAGGCTGAGGCAATGCCGGCGTACCTACGCTCACAATCCATCGCCAGCGCATTGGAGGCTGTATAGCTCATGCCAACCATTGCAAGCAGGCCGAAAATCAGTATTTCGTATATCCAGAAATTACAATTCAAGGAAAGAGCAATCGTCAGGCAGGCAGAAAAGAGCAACATTCCCTTGCTCCCGATATGCAAGGCATGTCCCATGGTCGGGAGCTTGACTGATATGGTAGACGAAATAACCATGGCAATGGCGTTGGCTCCAAAGCATAGACTGAACATCATCGGAGATAATCCGTAGTGCTGCTGCATGATAAAGGGTGCGGAAGCGATGTTGACGAACAGCACTCCCATCGTAAATCCGTATTGCAAAATATAGAACAAATACTGACGGTTGCCCAACACAATTCCAAAGTTCCGGCAAAGCCCTTTCCAGTTTACATCGAGCCGACGCTCTGCGGGCAATGATTCATTTAAACGGAAAACACCACCCAGCAACAAGATACCCAGCAGAAACAGGAACCAGAATATACCGTGCCACCCTGCCTCTTCTGCCAAGATACCTCCACCTATCGGAGCTGCTACCGTAGCTATCCCGTTGATTGCTCCGATAATAGCCAGCATGGTAGCCAGTTCGTGGGCAGAATATTTGTCGGTAGCTATCGAACGAGAGAGCACAACTCCCCCCGATCCGGCAATGCCCTGCACGAAGCGTAAGCCAACAAACTGCATGATAGTCTGTGAAAAGATACATCCTACGGTTGACAGCAGGAATAAAGCAATCGCAATCATCAACGGACGACGACGCCCATACTTATCGCTCAACGGTCCGAAAACCAGTTGTCCGACAGCCAGTCCCACCATGCTGGATGTAAGTCCCAGCTGGAGCATAGAAGAAGTGGTATGAAAATAATCGGACATGGCAGGCAAAGTAGGCAGATACATATCCATAACGAAAGGACCAAATGCACTCAACATGCCTAAAAAGACCAGTATAAATAATTTTGAATTTTGCTTCTTTGTTGTCATTTTCTCTTGTTCATCTCTATCTTCGCGTGCAAAATTACTCCATTCCTGTAAAAGAATTTATTTCTTTAAAAGTACAAAACATTTCATTTTCAGAATAACGGCACGATATTATGGAGAATATTGATACATTTGCAGTATAAAGCAGAAGAGATTCATGTTACATGCATTACCATCAATCACGCAGCACATCCTGTGCGAGGAAACAGACCTGGCCCAGCTCAAGCAGAAACCGCTCCACTTTAAATGTGGAATTTATTTAATCTGTACGCATGGGCAGGCATTGATATCAACGGGTGTACAGCAATATGTATTCGAAGAACAGACAGAACTCATTTTTTTGACAGGCAGTCTGATACAAGTCGTTCAGTCTTCGTACGACTTTAAGGCACGTATCCTTATGTTTCCGCAAGAAATCTTCCTGAAAGCAGTACTCCCTATTGATACTCCTTATTATAATTATGCGCATGAACATCCCTGCTATCATCATACGGAAGACGAGCGAAGCCAAAAGACCTGGAAAGAAATCAACCTATGGATGGACATGGCAGAAATGCAATTCATGGACAATACCCCTCAGTTCCGGCAGCAGCAGGAATACAACTTTCTGCAAAATCTGCTGATGTGGCTGTTCAATACGATTCAGGAAAAACAAGAAACAAAGAAACAGTATAGCCGGAAACAGATTCTTTACTACCAGTTTTTGAAACTGGTAAGAGAATATAGCACAAGGGAGCATCAAGTGGCCTTCTATGCCGACAAATTATGTATCACGTCGCGTTACCTGAATGAAATCATCTCTTTATATGTAAACGGACGCACTCCCAAGCAACTGATAGACGAACAGTTGACAGCCGAAATCAAGGTCCTGCTGGACGACCCTCATCTGTCGGTTACCGAAATAGCCCAGCACTTCAATTTTCCCGACCAGTCATACCTGAGCCGTTTCTTTAAAAAGAACACAGGGCTGTCGCCCAAAGAGTTCCGGAATCAGAAAAGACAATGAAGACAGGCAGCAACTTCATATAAACCATAGCTTTTAATTTAGAATTGAAACAAAAAAAACAGTATTCCCATCCGATGCCAACTGACATCTTAGGGAAATACTGTTTTTATATAAACCTATATCTAAGACAGATTGCTAAATTCTGTTACATCTTTGTAACTACAACCTTCCAGTTCACTTTATTGAAATACCATTTAATCTGATATTTTCCCGTACCAGCTGTAAACTCAAAGTTGCTGTCGGCGGATGCAGCTTTTACATCACCTTCAATATTTGCATTGTCGGCATTAACCTGCGTATCCCATGCATGGTCGGCACGAATTTTCCATGTCAGATTATCTGCGGATGTGACATCAACCGTAGCTGTCAGATAATGCTCAGTCTTTCCATTTGCACTTTCAGAAGCCAATGTCATCGGGACATCATCCGTATCTCCCCATAAACCATTGATACCGATCAATCCCACCGAATCATGACTTTTTGTTACAGTAAGTACATTGGTTGCCGTTTCCAATTCGAAACAGTAAAAATTCTTCTTATATGCAACAATATTGCCGCCTCCGCTGGTCAACAAGGTTACTTTGGCCTGCTCATCGGCCATCGATGCAGGAGCTCCCCATTCACCACTCCAACTTTCATCTACACAGAATTTCCATCCATCACCACCTTGACCGTCAAAATAAATCCAGCCGCTATATTTCGTATCCGAATTTTCAGAATAGACTTTTTGGCTTTGTCCAAAATCCCATCCCGAATAACCACCACGAACCGCAATAGACGGATATTCTCTTTCGCCTGCATACGGAGTAATAGTAGTGGTGACTACATTCGAATAAAATGCAGCTACCGTAGAAGCTATTGTAGAGGAAATACGGAAAGATACTTCATACGGAATTTCTTCCAAAGTCATGCCATAAGCATCCAGCAAGGCCATAACAGCTTTATTCAAATCATCATGGGTAATAGAATATTTTACATCGGTCAGAGTTGAAACAATAAGTTGCGGCTGAGAACCGTCTGCAAAGTTTTTTTCTGTCAGGTCCATTTCAATCGTACTCGTAATAGCAGCACTATAACTTGTTTTAGGAGCCGTCCATTCGAATGTCAAAGCTGTCTGATCCGACAATTGCGCATCCAATGTGTAAGAAGGTTCAAGAGCCGCCAATACAGCCGGCTGATTTTGTGCCGGATCATAAGTAACCTTCTCCAAATCGCTCTCGCATGCTCCCAAAAGAGTCGGAAGGGCGAATGCTATAATATATTTCTTGAAATTCATCATAATCGTAATAAGTTAATGATTAAAAGCCCTCGTTTTGATTCAAATTCGGATTTACACTCAAATCGGATGTAGGAATGGCATAAAGATTATATTTATCATCCACACCAATACCTTGTTGTACTCCACCCTTAAACGACCAGACATAAGAGCCCGAAGTAAACAATCCAAAACGAATCAGGTCGGTACGACGAATAGCCTCCCAATACAATTCACGAGAACGTTCATTCAGGATATTTCCATATTGAACCGATGCATTTGTATCCGACAATGTCGCATTAGCTGTGAGCCAAGCCGCGTTAATCTGATGATTGTCATCTCCATATCCTCTGCGACGCAACTGATTGACATAATCGACAGCCGTACTCATATCGCCTCCTTGTCCACCTCTTGCTACAGCTTCGGCATACATCAGATACACGTCACCCAAACGGAAGAACGGGAAGTCGGTATCAGCATCTTCACCGTTGATTGAGTTAGGTCCCATTTCTCCGGTACTAGTCGTATTGCAATATTTAAACACTGCCCAACTTTCGGCGGTAAATACTCCAGTCAGATTCGTAATATCCATCGAAGATCTTTGTACCCATTCTCCATTCTCATCAGTATATTTAGAACTGAAAATACCACGTTTATCGAGAATATTATCAGAAGTAGGAGCCTGCGGATCGGCATATTCAAACTGACGTAACAAATTGCCTGTTGCCAACAAGCCACCCCAGCCACTTACTGTAAATCCGCAAGTCGGATCATCTGGAGTAATGGCTCTCGAAGCCAAGATAATATAAGAAGTTCCTCCCCAAGTCTGAGTCAACGTACCATCAAAACAGATAGGGAATATAATCTCCTTACGCGTATCAGAATTCTGCCCGTTGTCAGCCTTAAACAAGTTTGCATAGTTATCAGCCAATTCATATCCCGCTGCTATAATGCGTTTGCAGGCAGTAATACAATCGGTATACCTGTTCTTACCAGTATAAACTTCCGCATTCAGATACATACGAGCCAGCAACGCATCTACAGCTCCCTGATCGGCCCGTCCATATTCTCCCTGGCGTGCTTCAGGCAAACTGCCTCTGATATCATTCAATTCACTTTCTATAAAATTAAAAAGCTCTTCACGTGAGACCTGGCTCGGAGAGTTTGAATAATTGTTTTCTGTAATAAACGGAGGATAACCAAACGCATCCATCAGTATATAATACGCCAAGGCACGGTTAAAACGTGCTTCAGCCGCATACTGGCTTCTCATCTCCTCGGGCGCATTACCCACATTTTTCATAAATTCGTTCACCAGTGAAACAATATACATTCCAAACTGATAAACACCTTCTTCTGCTTCATTCTTTTCATCGGCCCAGGCCAGACAGTTAATGGCGTTACACCAGGCATTAGGCCATATACATTTAGCCTCATCGGTTGAAACTTCCTGCAAATTAAACCATGAACGTAAGATTTGTGAGTTACCTCCATCAATGCCCGATATATCACATGTTCCATTCTTTCCATCTTGGCTATGAAGGGCCCAGATAGAATAAATCTTCATCAAAGCTTTCGTATAGCTGGCAGGATCGCTATATGCTTCTTCAGCCGTAATTACATTTTGATCGAGAGGCTGTACCTCCAAATCTCCGACACATCCCGACAATCCAAACAGACCGGCTGCACACAATGCAAATATATGTTTTGTCTTCATAATAAACTGATATTAAAAATTAAGGTTTAACCCAAGGGTATATGTTCTTGAATTCGGCCACAGATTTTCATCGATTGCACTACATTCCGGATCCAAGCCTGTATATTTGGTTATTGTAAATACATTCTGTACGCTAAAGCTGATACGTCCAGAAATTTTCTCCGTAAAGAATTTCTTGAATGAATATCCCAAAGTAATATTATCCATTTTTAAGAACGATGCATTTTCCAGGAAATAATCGCTGGCACGCTGGATACTCTCATTAACCTGTGTAAAGTTTGTACGATAAATGCATTCATCATAATTCCAAAGGTAACCCAAAGAAGGATTGATATTACCAATTGTACTGTTATTGGCTGCGAATGCATTGTATACATAATTTCCAAAGTTGGCGCGCAAGTTAAAACCAAGATCCCAATTCTTATAGGTAAACTGTGAACTAAATCCCATAAAGACTTTCGGCATCGGACTCTTATCCGTCATATAACGGTCGGCTTCTGTTATCTGACCGTCTCCATTGCGGTCTACCATCGTATTCTGTATCGGATTTCCGTCTACATCATACGCCTGTTGATAAAGCCAGAATGTAGAAGGCTGGCTTCCCACCTGGTGCTTCTGTAGCACAGCTCCATTATCATACGAAGCACTTCCGGCATTGATACCCGGATAAGAAGGATTATAGGAGGCTGTCAACTGAGTGATTTCACTGGTATTCCACGTTACATTGTATCCTAAATCCCAGCTAAAATCCTTAGTCTGAACTGCTACGGCATTGATATTAAACTCAACACCTTTATTCTTCATCTTACCGACATTGGCTGTAATTTCATTTGTAAAATTGGTACCGGCAGGTGCACTCACCGTATTCAACAAATCTTTTGTATGTTTCTGATAATACTCAATTGTACCATTGATACGATTGTTCAAGAAACCAAAATCAATACCCACATTATACGTAGTGGTCTGCTCCCATTTCAAATCAGGACTATATCCTTGCGGTTTCAATAAAGAATGACCCAGATAAGTACTATTAGGATTTGCATTAAACTTATAAGTAGTCAGATACAAATAGTCACTGATTTCCTGCTGACCCGTAATACCATATCCTAATCGTAATTTCAAATTAGAAAGCACATCTGTCGTCTTCTTCATAAACGGCTCGTTAATAATGCTCCATGCAAAGGCAACAGACGGGAACATACCCCAGCGATTATTCTCACTGAAACGGGAAGAACCATCACGACGGAGTGTCGCAGTAAGCAAATAACGATCCATCAAATTATAATTCAAACGGCCGAAGAAAGAAACCAAATAGTTTTCATAAGGTGCCGCATAATCACCATCTTTATAATAACGCTGTTCGGTTTCATTGTAAGTCCATCCATTGATTTCTTTCTCACTTTCGGGCATGACATTAGACATGTTCGGAGAGAAATCCTTATAATAGAAATGTTGCCATGAATATCCGGCCATCACATCGATATGGCTCTTGATAGACTTAATATCCTTTACATAGTTCAAATAGAAATCTAACAAGTGATTACGACGCAAGTTATTCCACGTATTTCCTGAGCCATATCCCGAGAAATTACTATCTTTTGCAGCCATAAAAGAACCTGCATTTGTAAAATTACTACCTGTTGCTTTGGCAACATCGTAACCTAGATTAAGATTTGCATGCAGATCTTCCAGTCCATGGACTTTATAATCCAACTGAATATTACCAATACTTCTCTTAGTTGTACCATGATTATCACGATCGAACAACAAGCTTAACGGATTGGTTGCAGCTTGTGTATTAGGACTATATATAGAATTTCCACTTGCATCCTGTGATACAGCCGTCCAGTTCCAATATCCGTTATAGCCATGATAATCATCAGCATAAACAGGCTTGGTAGGATCATAAAAAGCAGCAGCTCCTACAGCTCCCGAATCGGCAAACCGAGTCTTATTGATAGAGCCTTTTACATTAATATCAACACTCAAATGATCATTAAAGAATTTCGGACTTAAATTGATTGCTCCCGTATAACGGTCGTATTTTGAAGTCTTCAGAGTACCTTTTTCTGTATTGTATCCTAATGAAACACGGAACGGAAGAAAACCTGCTTTTCCAGAAATTGATATGTTCTGGTCTGTACTCAAACCTGTCTGGAAGATTTCATCCTGCCAGTCTGTACTCTGCTCAGGGTACTGATTCAATATCTGCGAGATATAGGCTCCGTTCGTTGTACTCTCCGGATAAATACTCGTTAAAGTCGCACGTAGTTCATCTCCACTCAAGTTATTGATACGCTTATATGGGTCTTTAGCTGTATAAGTACTATTATAAGCTACCTTAATTTTGCCCTGAGTACCTTTCTTCGTCGTAATGATAATCACTCCATTTGAAGCTCGCGAACCATAAATTGCAGTAGCAGAGGCATCCTTCAATACCGTAAATGTTTCAATATCATTCGGGTTTATAGTAGAAAGTCCATTAGAAACTCCAGGAGCAGCTGAATTGGAAACAGGAACTCCATCAATCACAATCAACGGATCATTGCTGGCGTTCAAAGACGCTCCACTACGGATACGCATTGTCTGTCCGGCCCCAGGCTCACCACTTCCCTGCTGTACATACAAACCAGGTACCTTACCCTGCATCAACTCCTGTGCAGATGTTACAGCTCCACGATTCATTTCTTCGGCCTTCACCGCAACGACAGAACCACTTAAATCGCTCTTCTTTACCGATCCATAACCAATAACAACAACATCTTCCAATACTTCAGAATCATCCTGCAACACTACATTCATGGTAGCAGCAGCCGGTAATTCTTGAGTCTTATAACCGATAAACGAAATAACAATGATATCTCCCTGTTTTGCATTTAAAACAAAATTTCCATCAAAATCGGTAATAGTACCATTCGTAGTACCCTTTACAATAACGTTTGCTCCAATAACGCCTTCTCCAAGTTGATCTTTTACCGATCCCTTTATTGCAATTTCCTGAGCAAATACTTGTACAGAAAGCAGCATTCCTACAAACCACAGCAAAAAGAATCTGCCTCGTGGCTTTATTTCATCCATTTTCATATTATTAATTTAAGTATTATATTATTACAGTATTTTTTCTAACAAAGACCTATTGAAACGCCTAAAGAACAATCTATATAAGTTATTATAACAAGCGGATGGATACGTCCGGGGAAGATCTTACTCTTCCCCAAACGACTTATAAAAATGTATTACTTGATTTCTTTGATTGAAATAGCGTAACCGCCTCCAATACCTGCTTTCAGAGTTATTTTACTCTTGCTCGTTACTTTTTTCTTTGTAATAGTATATGCCTGAGGATTTTTATCCCAACTTGCATCTTTAGCGTCGGCATAAATAGTTGCTTCATATTTCTTGTCAGGATCGAGGAAGTCGAATGACAATTTAGAAACGTGACCATTATAACCTGCCGTACATCCCACATACCAGTCGTTTGTATTCTTTGCACGACGAGCAATGGTTATGTATTCTCCCGGTTCTGCTTCCAAATATTTAGACTCATCCCAGTCGACAGCCACATCTTTGATAAACTGGAAAGCATCCATGAAACGTTCATAGTTTTCAGGAACATCAGCAGCCATCTGCAACGGGCTATACATGGTTACATACAATGCCAGCTGACGCGCAAGTGTTGTACGAGCATGAGATTTATTATTCGGATTCATCTTACTGCAATCCGGTTCAAAGATACCCGGAGTATAATCCATCGGACCACCGATAAGACGGGTAAACGGCAAAATAGTTGTGTGGTTCACATTGTTACCACCAAATGATTCATATTCAGTACCACGAGCCGATTCGTTACCAATCAGATTCGGATAAGTGCGGCAAAGTCCTGTAGGACGTACAGCTTCGTGAGCATTGACCATAATCTTGTAATCAGCAGCTTTCTTTACGGCATACAGATAATGATCGACCATCCACTGTCCGTAATGATGTTCTCCGCGAGGAATGATATCACCTACATATCCACTCTTCACTGCATGGTAACCATTATCCACCATAAACTGGTAAGCCTTATCCATGTGGCGTTCATAATTGCGTACAGAAGCAGAGGTTTCATGATGCATAATCATTTCCACACCCTTGCTTGCTGCATAACGATGTACCTCTTCTACATCAAAATCAGGATACGGAGTCACAAAGTCGAACACATAATCCTTGCTCTTGCCAAACCAGTCTTCCCATCCCTGGTTCCAGCCTTCCACCAATACAGCATCAAAACCATTTGCAGCAGCAAAGTCGATATAACGCTTTACATTAGCAGTATTGGCAGAATGTTTCCCATTCGGTTTTGTTTTTGAATAATCTGTTTCACCCAGTTTTACACTTGAGAGCTCATCTGTATAGGCCCATGTTCCTTTATTGGTAATCATATCCCACCAAATTCCGATATATTTTACCGGATGAATCCATGAAGTATCTTCTATCTTACAAGGTTCATTCAGGTTTAGTGTAATTCGAGAAGCCAGAATGTTACGAGCATCATCGCTTACGATAATTGTACGCCAAGGCGAAGTACACGGAGTCTGCATATAACCCTTATCTCCCTTTGCATCAGGAGTCAGCCATGATTCAAAAATCAGATTCTTGTCATCCAGGTTCAAGCTCATGCAAGAATAATCTTTCAAGGCAGCTTCATGCAAGTTAATATAAAGTCCGTCATCAGTCTTCATCATCAAGGCAGTCTGAACGCCAGTCTGCGAGAATACATATTGTGATGAATTTTCAGTGACAGCCGAACTCATTTTTCCACGAATTTCAGACAAGCGGGAAGTAGTATAATCGTATTCCTGCGTATCGTAATCTCCCGGAATCCAGAAAGCCGTATGGTCACCCGTCATAGCAAATTGGGTATGCTCTTCCTTTATCACAAAATAATTCAGATTTTTCTGCTGAGGGAACTCATAACGAAAACCTAAGCCATCATTGAACAAACGGAAACGAATGACGATATAACGGTCATTTTCCGGCTGGTCAAGGGTAACTTCCAGTTCATTGTAGTGATTACGTATTTCACTTTCTTCTCCCCACACCGGATGCCACACTTCATCGAAAGTAGACGTACGAGTATCTTTAATCTTAAATCCGGTCATCAGATTCGTCTTCTCGTCTACTCGTTCTTTATCTTTTCGTTCCGTCCATTCGAATCCGATTCTTTTTTCAGGATCCTCTCTTTTCAATTCCAGGCCAAGAGTGCTGGGCTTAATAACAGCTTTGTCCTTAAAGAAGAGCTCGTATACAGGAGCCCCGTTACTGTTCAAACTAAAGTTCATCTTCAAATTACCGTCAGGCGACGTCAGATTTTGCGCATTCATCGCAAACGCACAGTAGCACATGGCTACAAAGGCAAAGGTTCTTTTTAGATTCATAGTTTTAAGGTTTAAATAATTAATAAGTTTTTAGTTCAAAACAAAATTAGACATCCCATCATACATTTATTTTCTTCATACAAAAAATAGAAATGCATAAAAATATTAATATTTTATTTATCAGATATTTAGCATATAACAGGAAACCTAAAAATAGAAACTTTTTAGAAACAAAATATCAAGATTTCACGTTCCTTCAGAGATAATTTATCAGCAAAACTGACCTTCCTTCCGCTCAGGAAATCCGTAGCTTCCGGTTGTGGCAATATCTCCCGATAAGGTTCAAGACTCAGTTCCTGCGGAGCATCCGTTCCATTCATCACGACAACAACCGACTTACCATTGTATGCACGCTGATAGACATAAGTTCCCTGACTGATGGAATAATGTTTTAATGTACCATGAGTAAGCACTTCATTCCCCTTGCGCCAGTTCAATAACTTACGGGTAAAATCGAAAGCCTCATTCTGTAAGGCAGTACGCCCTTCAGGGACAAAGCAATTCACTTTATCTCCTCGCCATCCTCCGGGAAAATCTTTCCGCAACTCTCCGTCACCATTTCCTTTATCACCCGTCATCAAGATTTCAGTTCCATAATATATCTGCGGTATGCCACGCGTTGTCAACAAAAAAGTCATAGCTTGTTTATAGCGTGTCAGGTTACGAGCCTTCTCATCAGTTGTAGCAAAACGAGAGGTATCATGGTTATCGAAAAATACCAACAGGTTCATCGGATCGGCATATACGATATCCTGTGTCAGATAGTCGTACAACTTATACAGTCCTCCTCCCCATTCTCCAGTTTCTTCATCGAAGGCCTGATTCATCAGACTTTGCAACGGGAAATCCATTACAGTCGGTAAATTCGAATTTCGTGGAGCAGCCAGCTTGCTGTCTTTCTGCCAGTATGAAACCAGCACATTACTATTCAGCCATGTTTCACCTACGATATTGAAATAAGGATATTCTTCGAGTACCTCCTTACACCATTCACTCATAAAGTCAAAATCAGCATACGGATGTGTATCCTGACGAATGCCGTTGATACCTGCATATTCAATCCACCAGATGCTATTCTGAATCAGATAGCGTGCCACATGCCGGTTACGCTGATTCCAGTCGGGCATTACCGACGTAAACCATCCGTCCGTCGCAATCTTGCGCTCATACTCACTGGCATGTACATCCATCACACTGGCAGTCTTGAACGAAGTCTGCACATATTCCGAATGAAAGTTAAACCACTCCTTAGAAGGCTTGTCCTTGAACAGATAGTTCTCGCTACCGCAATGATTGAAAATCATGTCCATCACCACCTTCAATCCCTTTTGGTGCGCCTTGTCTACCAGTGTCTTAAATTCTTCATTGCTTCCCAAACGGCGGTCTATCTGATAATAATCCGTAATGGCATAACCATGATACGATCCGTCCTTCATGTCATTTTCCTGAGTAGGATTCAGCCAGATTGCTGTTACCCCCAGGTCTGCAATATAATCCAGATGGTCGGAAATACCCTGCAAGTCGCCTCCGTGGCGAGCAAACGAATCATTACGGTCCACCCTATTTTCCAGCATCCCTTCTACGATATCATTATCCGGATTCCCATTGGCAAAGCGGTCGGGCATAATCAAGTAAAGAACATCTTCCGAAGTAAATCCCTTTATATCTTCTCCCTTATGTGAACGTTCCTTGAGTTCATAAGGAATCGTCAGTGTTTTTTTCCCTTCCTTCAACAATATATTAAAAGTCTGTGCTTTTGCTTCCGACAAATCCAGATAAAGCAACAAGTAATTGGGATTATCCTGCTTTACCACTTCCTTCAGGATAATTCCATTTCCAGACAGTGTAACATTGGAAGAAGCGATATGATCGCCATACAACAAAATCTGCAATTCGGGATTTTGCATACCAGCCCACCAAAAACTAGGAGCAACCTTATGAACTTTGATAGCTCCAGCCGCACGACAAATGCCGAAAAGGCTAAAGATCGCCATGAATAAAAGCCATGTACGTTTCATGATATTTAAGATTAATATGATTTAAAATGTTTTTCGTTGCAAAAATATACCATTGCTGATTTTTTTGTTATATTTGGAAATTAAATATAAACTTATTAAAAACATAAAAACCAGTAAATAAACATGTTAACTTAAATCTAGCATATCAATAATATAAATGGTTTTAACTCCTAATCCGCTATATTATTTGTATGTTGAAGCATATAAATGACCATCATGGAACAAAATATATTTACTACTGGAATAAAACATCACTTTTTCTGGCTACTGGCTGGCATGATTCTATTCACATTATCCGTCAAAGCGGAACAACCTTCACACGAAAAGGTATTAGAGCAGCTTGATCAGGTCATTACCCAAAAAGCTTTATACCGGGCAGAACGGGAACGGACACTGCTTCAATTGAAGCAGCAACTTCACTATGCCACGACAGAGAAAGAAAAGTACAATCTTTCCAATGAACTGTTCAATTTGTATCTACATTATCAGGCCGATTCTGCCTTGCACTACATAAATAAAAAAGCAGAATATGCCTTACTGCTGAACAAGCCCGAACTAAACAACGAAATCATTATCAACCGTGCAGAGGTTATGGGAGTAATGGGAATGTACAGCGAAGCACTGGACGAATTACAACAGATACGCCCTGCATTACTGAGCAAAAAGAATCTGATCTATTATTATTTTACCCTGCGTACCTGCTACGGATGGCTGGCAGACTATACCGTAGGACGTGAAGCCAAGCAAAAATATCTGCAACAGACAGACCTGTATCGCGATTCAATCATGAACAACATCGATTCGTGTGTAGACCGTAACATTGTTCAGGCCGAACGATACATCTTGTCTTCTCAGCCCGACAAAGCCATTCCTATGCTCAACCAGATGCTCACTACTTCACTCGACATGAAGCAGAAAGCTTACGTAAACTATACCCTATCCTTAGCCTACGAAGCGAAAAATGAAACTGACATGCAGATTTACTATCTGGCACAGACCGCCATCATCGATTTAAGCATGCCGGTAAGAGAATATGCCTCTCTTCAGAAACTGGCACGAATTATCTATCGGCACGGAGATTTAAAAAGAGCATACAGTTATTTAAGCTGTTCGATGGAAGACGCTGTAGCATGCAACGCCCGTCTGCGTTTTGCCGAAGTCACAGAGTTTTATCCGATTATCGACCACGCTTATTCACAAAAGGAAGCGCAGGAAAAAAGAATGGTCGTCATCCTGTTGGTAGGTATGGGCGTACTGGCTATTTTGCTGATTATACTTGCCCTGTATTTGTACTATGGATTAAAGAAACTGTCGGTCATGCGAAAAAACCTGTATTTATCCAACAAAGAGCTACAGGCTGCCAACATGAATCTGGCTCAGACCGGCAAAATAAAAGAGGTATATATTGCCCGCTATCTGGACCGCTGCGTCAGTTATCTGGACAAACTTGAACAATACCGCCGTTCACTCGAAAAGCTTGCAATGGCATCACGTATCGACGATCTGTTCAAAGCCATACGTTCCGAACAATTCCTGCGCGATGAACGAAAAAATTTCTATAATGAATTCGATAAGTCGTTCTTGGAGCTGTTTCCTAATTTCATTGCCGACTTCAACAACCTGCTGACCGATGAAGGGAAAATATATCCCAAACCCGGCGAAATACTCAATACGGAACTCCGAATCTTTGCACTGATACGTCTGGGAGTAACCGATGCCAACCGCATAGCTCATTTTCTAGGCTACTCACTGGCGACGGTTTACAACTACCGGAGCAAAATACGCAACAGGGCCAAAGGGGACAAAGACAACTTTGAACAGGCAGTCATGGAGCTATAATCCATGACCTGTCAACCGGAATACTCTCTTCTACGTATCCGAGAGTAACACATATCTTAAAAGCTCACGCCGGCTACAAAGTAAAATCCTTCCGTGGAGGGATTGCATATAGCCTTGGCAAAAAGCGGCAACGACCAATGTTTTGTAATCTTTATTTCTTTGGAAGCTTTTACACTTACCTCACACACGGCAAACCCATTGATCATTTCCTTGGAATAGCTGGAGTTTTCTCCTCCTGTATAGAAGTCATTTTCCCAGGGAGTAGCACCTGCCTCTACACTCCAGTCCAGTCCTCCCAATGTGAAAGGAACAGAAACGGAGAAATAGGAAGCATAAGCTCTGCTGCCATCGGCTTTATAGCCAACATATCCGGCAAAGTTCGTAAACCAGTTCACAGCCAATACCCCGAAATCGTAGCCTACCTGAGCCTCAAATGTATGGCTGGTATTGTGCGCTCCATAATGAAAATATCCCGGTTCGCCACTAACCCAGTAATCCGTCACCGAAACGCTGAAGCCCTTCGCCTCGTATCCTAACGTCAAATCAAACTCTTTTGTATCATCCTTGTCGAATCCAACCGTTCCCCATCCCGTCAAAGACAGGCCTTTATAAGACAAAGATACCTCAGGCTGAACGCTGATACCTCCTAAATCCTGCCCACGCCAGACATAACCGCTCACCAAATCCATACCGACACCCGCCTCAACTTTATCTTGCGCTTTCACCTCGACGGAACACCAGACCAACGCTACAAGCAACCACACTATACGGTTTCGGAATACTTTTATCTTCTTCATTTGCATATATCAACAACTATTAAACAAAACGGGCGCAAAGTTAGAAAATAAAATTGTTTCAAAGGGCTTTTAATTCACTATCATTTATCGGAACAAGGTACAAAGTACTATACCGCAGAAAGAAGCAGCTCTTTTATCCCCATAAAGATACACTTATGAGAATCAACTATTTTTATCAGACTTTACGGTACAGCGATGAATAATGTCCATAAATTCCTGTCCTGTAATCGTTTCCTTTTCCATCAAGAAAGCAGCCGCCTCATGCATAATCCCCATATTTTCGGAAATAATCTTTCTCGCCTTGTCGTGAGCTTCCTTTATCATACGGAGTACTTCCTGGTCAATATCTGCCGCCGTATCCGTCGAACAAGTAAGCGACGTATCACCTCCCAGATAAGCATTATTCACCGTTTCCAGTCCCATCATATCATATTTGCCGCTCATGCCATACCGGGTGACCATTGCCCGTGCCAGCCGGGTAGCCTGTTCAATATCGTTCGAAGCTCCGGTAGTAACCGTATTGCACACAATCTCTTCGGCAGCACGTCCTCCCGTAAGTGTGGCAATCCGGTTAAACAGATCCTCTTTACTCTGCAAGACCTGCTCTCCGCTATCCACCTGCATGGTATATCCTAAAGCTCCCGAAGTACGTGGAATAATCGTAATCTTATGAACAGGAGCAGAGTGGCTCTGCATGGCAGCTACCAGCGCATGGCCTATCTCATGATAAGCCACTATTTTTTTCTCGTCGGCCGATAAAACTTTCCCCTTCCTCTGTGCTCCGGCTATTACCGTTTCCACGCTTTCTTCCAAATCAGAAGTTGTGACAAGCGTCCGCCCCATACGTACGGCACGCAAGGCAGCTTCATTGACGATATTCGCCAATTCAGCACCAGAAGAACCTGCGGTAGCCCGTGCAACAATATCCAGATCGATTGAATCATGTTTAACCTTCTTCAAATGTACATTGAGAATAGCCTTCCGGCCCTCCAGATCGGGCAGGTCCATCTGAATACGGCGGTCAAAACGTCCCGGACGAAGCAAGGCTTTATCCAAGCTTTCAGGACGATTGGTCGCTGCAAGAATGACAACCCCTTTCCGGCCATCGAAACCATCCATTTCGGTCAAAAGCTGATTTAAAGTCTGTTCCCGTTCATCGTTACCTGCAAAGGCACCATCCCTCTTTTTACCTATCGCATCTATTTCATCAATAAAAATAATGCAAGGCGCTTTCTCAGTTGCCTGTTTAAACAAATCTCTTACCTTAGCAGCTCCCATTCCGACAAACATCTGTACGAACTCCGAGCCCGATATAGCAAAAAACGGGACCTTGGCCTCTCCTGCCACCGCACGGGCTATCAACGTCTTTCCCGTTCCCGGAGGGCCCACCAGCAAAGCACCTTTAGGCAGAGAAGCACCTATTTCGGTATATTTCTTTGGATTATGTAAGAAGTCCACAATTTCCTTCAAGGTATCCTTAGCCTCTTCCTGACCTGCTACATCGGCAAATGTTGTCTTGATATCAGCATCCGCATAAATCTTCGCTCCACTGTCGCCAAAAGACATAAAGTTTCCTCCAGCCCCCATACGAGATTGAATAGTCTTACGGGTCTGATGCCAAATAATATAGAAAATCAATCCCGGCAAAATCCACATCAGCAAAAAATTCAGGATAGGCGAATTTTCTTCTGGAATAATCTGATTAAACGCAATCTTTCCGTCGGGGTTAGGACTATCCGCCTTCAACAATCTGTCTACCAATTGAGGGTCATTTACTTCACCGGTCTGGAAAGTTTTCGTTTTTCCACCGTTTTCCTGAGCTGTAAAGAAAATCTGATTACTCTTAATCATAACTTCCTTTACGATTCCACTGTCTACTTTTTCGATAAATGTCCCATAATCGGTAGATATGATCTGCTGTCCGGTGAGTTTTGGAAAAACCAGTCCGTTCAGAATTAACACGATCAATATTACTCCTAAGAATCCCATATAGGGATTTCCCTTCTTTACTGGTTGATTCTGCACATCTTGTTTCATAATTAGTTCATCTTTAACCTTTACAATGCAAATATCGACAAACCCGATTTACCGATGGTCATCCAAAATGCATAAAAAATGTGCAGAATCTCTTATTCCATCACTTTTTCTTTTTCCCGATTCTGATAGATGGTCTTTATCAGGCTGCAAGCCATCGGCAAATCAATGCTTCCGGTATTGATCATCAGGTTATAATGATGAGGTTCTCCCCATTTTTCTCCCGTGTAATATTCATAATGAGCGATACGGTTGTGATTTATCCGCTTGATCTCCGCCTCAGCCTTATCTGCCGCAATGCCATATTCCTGCACGCAGCGCGCACAAGCATTTTTCAAGTCGGAATAACAGAAAACCTTTATCAGGTTCGGATAGTCTTTCAGCACAAAATCGGCACATCGGCCTACAATGATACAAGACCCCTTTTCTGCCAGTTCTTCGATGATCTTACTTTCTGCCACAAACAGCACATCATCCGACGAGAGGCTACGCTCCAGCGACTGTTCACTGCTCTTGCCCAAGATACACTTCAGCCAGAAAGAAGGAATAGACTGCTCGTTTTTCTTGATATACTGCTCGTTGATGCCACTCTTCTGGGCTACCAGATGGATAAACTCTTTGTCGTATAACTTAATCCCCAACTCTTTGGACAACATTTCACCCAACAGATGTCCACCGCTTCCATATTCTCTCGCAATGGTAATGATGACATGCTGAGCATTTTTCAGTGCCACCGTAACCTTGTCGGCTCCTTCGTTAATCCATTTATCGAAACAGCGGTAATACGGGCTGATGAAATGTACAATCGGACCTACCAGCAACGCAGCAGCCACCGTTCCTTCACGTACCCCGTAGATGCCCGACAGGAAACACAAAGACAGCACGCAGGCGATACAAACCAGCGAAATATCGAAACACAACTTTACGTAACCAAATTCACCATGAAAGCGCTTGGAGATAACCCGGACGAAATATTCACCCGCCATCATCGCAACATTGGCTTTCACTTCCAGAGTTATACCGGCAGCCAAGACTACACATCCTACCAGCAGATAGGCTATCTGACTGGCATACTTCACCGGCTCTACCCAATACAGTATGTTCATGCACACATCGATAAACGTTCCGAAACACAAGGAAATCGGTATCTGAAGCAAGAACATCCGCAAGTCCTCTCTTAGTTCTTTTCTCGTCATGAAAGGAAGTTCGAGCAGTATAAACAACAGATTCAGAGCGATTGTCCATTGCCCTATAGTAAGCGGAGTAAACATACTCAGCACATAAGTAACACTCGTAATAGGTGAAGTTCCCAGCAATGCTCTTGTTATAAGGGCGATACCCATGGCATTGACAAACAAGGAAACTGCAAACAAGACGTAACGTCTACACATGAATTTATTCATAAAGCCTTCAATTAATCGGCGCAAAGTTCATGTTATTTTTTTATTTCCATTCATAAAAAAATAACTGTTCTTGGTTAAAAACGAAACAAATCTTATTTTTGTAAAGAAAAAACCTTTTTATGAAATTATTTGATCCTGACAAAAACGGTTTTCCTGTTTCCGGTGAAGAAAATCCCCCTTATCATGTTGTAAAATGTTCTTTCGAGAAAGAAGAATCCGTCGTTTTGAAGAAAGGATTTTTTATTATTTTAGTTGCAAACGGAACAGCGTTGTTATCGAACAGCAACGACAGTCACCTGATCCGGAAAGATGATCTCATTGTGCTGACTCCAAGTATGACCAACACCCTGCACGAGAAAAGTTCCGATTTTGCCATGACTTGCATTTATATCTATCCTGATTATTTCGATACGCTCTCGGACGGACAGGCCATGTACCATCAACTGGCCAGATTCATCAACAAATATAATATCCCCGCCGTTCATCTGGAGCCGGAGGTATGCGATTACCTGCAAAAGACTACTGCCTTGTTTACGAACAAACTGAAATACTTCCGGCCCTATCAAAACGGGATTATCCGCCATTTGTGCAATTTTCTGTTGTTACAAATAGCCGATGTCCTCTGCCGGAATACTCAACATGCTTCGGTCTGTATCAAACGGACAGATGAGATTTTCCGCAATTTCAAGAAGCTGCTGATAAACAATTACAAGAAACATCACGACATCCTGTTCTACGCAGGCCGGCTGAACATATCGACCACCTATCTTTCCCGCATTGTAAAACGTACAACCGGACGCACGGTCCGCTTTCATGTATCGGAACTACTCTGCGCAGAAGCGAAACGCTTGCTCGAAAGCACGGATATGGGAATAAAGGAGATAGCCGATAACCTCGGCTTTTCCGACCAGTCTGTCTTCGGCAAATTCTTCGTCAAGATGACAGGGGTTTCTCCGCTCAAGTACAGAAAAAGATGAAATTCCTGAAATCCATAAAACTTATCAACAGTCTTTCTAAAAATATCTGAGGGTCATTACATAATCATTACGTTCCACTACAATATAAAAAACTCACCTTCATGCAGTTTTTTTCACTTTCCAATATCATATAAATATAATATGTACTATTGGCAACGGAAGATATGGATAAAAAGCAACTTGTAGCTTTACTAAGACAGAGAGACAAACAGGCATGGAACCTACTTTATCAAAACTATTCAGAAAAAATGATGCAAATATGTCTGTACTATGTTTCCGACCGACAGACTGCACAAGATATTTTACATGATGGCTTTATTCTTATTTTTACTTCCATAGACTCATTACGAGAACCCGAAAAACTTGAAAGTTTGATGGGAATCATAATGAAAAACCTTGCCTTAAAATATCTAAACCAGTGTAAGGCAACTCCTACTGTACCTTTATCAGACATCGAAGAGAAAGAAGAACCTACCGATATTTCTTCTATATCAGATTTACCAACTTACGATACATTGCTTTCCATTATAAATCAATTACCTGTCGGTTACCAAACCGTCTTCAAATTGTCGGTATTGAAGGGATTATCCCATAAAGAAATTGGGATGTTATTAGGTATTACCCCTCACTCTTCCTCTTCACAACTTTTCAGGGCCAAAGTTATGTTACGGAAACTGATTACCCATCTTCACATTTTAACAATCGTATGGATATGTACTTTGTCCTTTATAATCTGGCTGAATATGAACAAAAAAGATAAGTCCAACAATCATAGTATATCAACCATATCAAACAAGACAGAGAAAAAAAACACAAAAAATTTAACAAAAGATGTATTTTTACCTCAACAGGCCCATTTATCCCATCAAGCAAAAATAGCCTCAAGAATATATAGCCGTCAAAAAGACAGCAAAGACTCCACTCTTGCCACAATACAAAAGGCAGACAGTATGACTACAAACAATACCATATCCAACCAAAAGAAACATAAGCCCGCTATTCCTTTCACCCAATATGAATCAACTTCCGACCAAAGACGTTGGTCATTGGCTGTCATCTATCAGGGAGGAAGCAGCCAAACCAATACGCAGACCTCAACAATCCCAGGAGATATTTCGTCCGGACAAATACAACCAATAACGACAAAGGAGAAAACGCATCATTATGCACCCGTCACCTTTTCCCTAATAATACATTATCCTATTGATAAGCATTGGGGTATAGAAACCGGAATTTCTTATACCCGTCTGCGCTCTGACTTCACTTCCATGCAAGAAATCTGCACTGAAAAAATTCAGAAAATAGATTATGCAGGAGTTTCCGTCAAAGGAAGATTTAATCTTTGGAACTATCAAAGGCTATCAATATACGTTTCTGCCGGTATCATTTTACACATACCAATAAAAGCTACTTTAAAAGAAAACATTTTAAATAATGACAAAACTATAGCCATAAAGAAACAAACGTTAAATCCTTCTTCACAATGGTCTACAGGAACAGGCATTGGCATTCAGTATCAGATACTCCCTTCTGTCGGAGTCTATATGGAACCTAATCTGCAATACTATTTCCATAATGGTGATCAACTTCATACCATCTGGAATGAATATCCATTCAATATTTATTTTCCAGTAGGATTCCGCTTCTCTTGGTAAAATTACAACTTTACCATGCAGTCTTTTTTCCGATAAACTATCATACTTATACAAAATGAAAAATGGCTTATGCAAGAAAGACAAAAAAACAGACGCTTGTATTTTCAGGAACTTGCTACGACAAGTAAAAAGTATTACATCCCCTATATTGAAAAGTATAAGGCGATAGAATCCAATATGAATATTTTAGAAATAGGCTGCGGCGACGGTGGCAATTTATTACCCTTCTCGACATTGGGTTGTAATGTGACCGGAATAGACATGGCAGAATGTCGTATCAAAGATGCAAAAGACTTCTTTCGGGAAGCAAATGCCCAAGGACGTTTTTTAGCCTCGGATATATTTAAGTTCAACAATCTCAACCAAAAATTTGATATCATCATTTGCCATGACGTATTGGAGCATATTGCCGACAAGACTGCACTTTTAATCAGGTTGAAAGATTTCTTATCCGAAAGTGGCATAATATTCATGTCCTTTCCTGCCTGGCAAATGCCTTTCGGAGGACACCAGCAAATCTGCCATAACCGCCTCATTTCACATTTTCCTTTTATTCATTTACTACCTACATCTCTTTACACGGGCTTCCTCCGATGCTGCAATGAAAAGGAAGAAACCATAAATGAATTATTAAATATTAAACGTACCCAATGTTCCATTGAGTTATTCCGGAAAATAGCTCTACGCCAAGGCTATTGCATCGTCAATCAAGAATTGTATTTCATCAATCCACATTATGAAGTCAAATTCGGACTGAAACCTTGTAAATTGCCATTTATCATCAGTGCAATTCCCTATATACGTAATTTCTTTACAACCTCCTGTTTCTATATATTAGCAGACAGTACTACCATTTCAGGGAAATGACCTATATATTATAGACAATATATTAGACGAGAAAAAGCATGCTTACAAAAACTTACGTTCTAATCTTACTAACTATCCTTTACTTTAAAACATAAAACTGAACCCTTTCTTCCGTGAGGCATTGAACCGTTCAATCTCCAAAGAGAGCGATTTCTTTAGCTGACCAGCCATAAAGTCTAAGAAAGGCTGATTAACTTCTTCTTCCTGCGACTGACGTAAGGCAAGAATGTATTCCTCCCTATTTTCCTTAAATATTTTAGTCGGGAAAAGGTTATAGAAAAACTGGATATAGTTCATTAATAATCGTGCAGTACGTCCATTGCCATCCACCCACGGATGAATCGTAACCAAGTTCAGATGAGCATTGAAACTTAACTCATATTGCTCCCGAATGTCAGATGCGACCTTGATACGTTCCTGTAACAGGTTACATAGTTCGGTAACTTTTCCCGGAACTTTCTGATAACTCATATAAGAACGTCCTCCGATACCAGCCGTAACGCCGCACAAACGGTACTCACCTTTAGATGAATCGAAAGAACCGCCTATCACGTTATGGACACTTCCTGTAGTGCGCATCAAAGCAGCATTCAGTCTCTGTAGGAAAGAGGAAGTTATAGCTGTTTTGCACTTTACTTCTTCTTTTGCCAGTTCGTAGGCATTCTTCAAATCCTCATTCATCAAGTGAAAAACGAGAGGTTTACCGCCGGCTACTACTCCTTCATCAAACAACAGCTGAGTTTCTATCTCTGTCAGCGTAGAGCCCTCAATAGCAGTAGAATGGGCTATAAGAGAATATAGGTAGTACTTTTCATAGTCCACCGCTTCACCTATACCAAACTTCACAAACTGCCGGTACAGTGTTTCTATCTCTTGCCATATATGCTGTTCCATTACTGATTGTTTAATAGAGTTTATTTATATTTCAAAGATATTGTTTTTACTCAATTCTACCAAGAAAGTTACAGATGAAAGAAAAATATAGGAAAAAGAAAAGAGCCAAGCATCTGATTACTCATTCTGCTTAGCTCTTTTCCTGGTACCCAGACCCGGGGTCGAACCGGGATGGATGTTACTCCACTGGTGTTTGAGACCAGCGCGTCTACCGATTCCGCCATCTGGGCAATTATCATCAGGGACATGTTTCCCCTTAATTGCGGTGCAAAGGTAGGCAAATATTTTAAAACAACAAGCATTTGTGATAAAAAAGTGAAAAAAAATTTTATCTAACACTATTTAGAACGCTTTCCAACCTTTGTTCGAAAAATAAAGGTTATCTTAGCATAAACATTAAAAGTTACGCCGATATCATGAATAATAACTACTACTGTATCATCATGGCCGGAGGAATGGGACGCCGCTTCTGGCCTTACAGTCGCAAGGCATTGCCCAAGCAGTTTCTCGATTTTTTTGGCACCGGACAAACCTTACTGCAACAAACCTTCGACAGATACAAGAAAATAGTTCCTCCAAGCAATATCTATATTACAACTTATAAAGACTATAAACAAATCGTTCTCGACATGCTTCCGGAGATAACGGAAAGCCAGCTCATTGTAGAAGAGGAAAGGCGCAACACCGCACCGTCTATCGCTTACGCGTCGCACGTCATCCAGAAGATAAATCCTGATGCGACCATCGTAGTGGCTCCGTCGGATCACCTGATTCTGAAGGCGGACGAGTTTAAGGAGGCTATCCTGAAGGGACTGAAGTTCGCTTCCGAAAACGACAAGCTCGTCACGCTGGGCATCAAGCCCAACCGCCCCGAAACAGGATACGGATACATACAGATTGACGAGGAAAAGAAGGGAGACTTCTATAAGGTGAAGACGTTCATTGAAAAGCCTGCACGTGAATTCGCCGAAATATTCGTGCAAAGCAATGAGTTTTACTGGAACTCGGGTATCTTTGTATGGCATGTAAATACGATTCTGAAGGCTTTCCATGAAATGATGTCGGAAATCTGTCCGCGTGTGGAATGCGATGTGCCCGACTTTACTTCGTGCCCCAATATCTCCATCGATTACAGTATCATGGAAAAGGCCGACAATGTATATGTTCAGTTGTGCGACTTCGGATGGGCCGATCTGGGTACATGGGATGCGCTTTACGATGCTTCACCCAAGGATATGAACCGCAATGTGATTATCAACAGCAATACGTTGCTATACAACTGCAAGAACAGCATCGTACTGGTACCTGAAGGACAGCTTGCCGTCGTGCAGGATCTGGACGGGTATCTGGTTGCGTCACGCGACAATGTCTTGCTTATCTGCAAGAAAGACGACCAGGATTCCATCCGGAAATTCGTGAATGACGTAGAGATGAAGTTCGAAGAGAAATATTCCTGATCCCAGCACCGTACATACCTTTCCGTCAACTTTGCGTTTGCTTGCGGTAATATGGGAAAAAGAGAATAATGAGGACTTAAAAAGTTTTTGTACAAAGATTTTTTGTTTTTGTACAAAAAATAAAAAAACGTCCCGACAAATAAACAAAAACGTGCCCACGTTTCATTTGGAACGTGGGCACGTTTTTTAGCAATTGTCCGCAGGATGATTTCGGAACCGTATCAATACTCGAAGGTAATGCCGATAGTAGGCAGTAATGTTCCGCTTTCCTGCTTGATAGACTTCATGACATAGCGTTGTTCGGAAAGGGGTGCCGACGGATTTTCTATCTGTCCCGTACTCATCAGCACATCGGGCTGACGAAGCTTGCTCGCCGTAATGTTCTGGATGTCGAGGTAAATTCCGAACATACACTTCTTCCAGTAGAACATTTTGTCGACACGGAGATCCAACTGACCGAATGCGGGCAGACGCTCCGTGTTGTAACGACCGTAATCGTAATAGGCTTTTCCCTGTACATTCCACGCTTCTACCAGCGACGACTTCTCTACATCGTAGGGTGTATACGGGGAACCTCCTATGCAACTGACTTTCATTCCTACACTCCACTGCTTAGGGAAATTATAGGTACCGCTCACGTTGAAGATGAAACGGTTGTCCCATGCCGACGGAACATAACTGCCTTCCTTGCCGTTGCGGAACTCACTTTTGAAAAGGGTCAACGACGAAGACAGGTTCAGACGCTGTACCAGCAGCCACTTGAACATCAGTTCCACGCCATACGAACGGCCCTCGGCTGTGGATACCAAACGTTCGTTACCAATCACGCCGTAGTCATTTCCCTTGCAGGCCAAGGGGATGCCGTCGGTTACCGACAGCGGCATATCGTGATAGAACTTATAGAACCCTTCGGCCGACAGTTCCATGTTTTCATTCGGCTGCCATGTCAGTCCGACACTCTCCTGCGATACGGAGATATAATCCAGGTTACGGTTCAAGTACGTCCCATCGTTTCCCTTGAATCCCAGTGCCGTATAAGGCGGAAGCTGGTAATACAAGCCCATGTGTCCGCTCAGAAACAAGTTATCAATCAGGCGGAAAGACACCGACAGGCGCGGAGAAAGCTGTCGCCAGAGTTCCTTCATCTTATCATTGTAATTGTTTCCGTCGGTACGTACGCCGAGCGATGCCGTGAAACGTTCGTCGGGTGCCGTATAGTCCATCGAAGTAAAGAGCCCCCAACGGAACAGATCCAAGGCCGTACGATAGTCGAATACCTGTACCTCATCGGTAAAGACTCGCTGATAAGTCGTATTGGAGTATTGTGAATAATTCAACTCGATGCCGGCATTCAGTTTCCATACGTTCCATGTAGACGTATTTTCCATACGCAGTTTTGTCTCCTGTTCTACCGAACGCAGGCGGAGGGTCAGGTTATCTTCCGAACTTTCGTCGTTGTTATGATACTTCAGGTTACGGTTATTCAGGTAGCTGTGGCTCAAAGTGACCGACTGTACATGTGGTCCGGCATAATGGCGATAGACACCTCCCAGCGTAAAGGTTTCCTGATTAATCTTCGGCAGATACCCCAAAATGTATTCGGCATCCTCACCTTCGATGTCAAAATTCAGTTTCATGCGGTCGATACCTCCCAAGCCGAGCAGGGTAAGTTCATTCCGATCGTTGAAACGGGTTTTCAACTTAAACGAAGCATCCGTATAAGCCGGAAGCAACGGCAAGCCCAAAACCTTGAAAAGCATCTGCAAATACGACTGACGGACAGATACCAGATAGGAGGTTTTGTCGCCCAGATGTCCGTTGGAAGTAAGTGACACTTCCGAAGCTCCCAGTGTTGCCTTCACGGAGTTGTGTTCCATATCACCGTCGCACAGACTGAAATCGAGCACCGAACTCAGTGCGTTTCCTCTGTTGGCTGGAAAAGCTCCGCTGTAAAACTTCACATTTCGTATCAGATCGGCATCAATCAGTCCCACCGGACCTCCCGAAGCTCCTTGCGTACTGAAGTGGTTAATATTCGGAATTTCTACGCCATCCAGATAAAAACGGTTTTCCGACGGTCCGCCTCCGCGTACAATCAGGTCGTTTCGATAGCCAATCGGCGAAAAGGCCACTCCCGGATAATTCTGCACTACTCGCGAAATGTCACGGTTCGCCCCGGGAGCTTTCTCTATTTCCTGCAAGCCGATAACCCGAAGGCTGACCGGACTCTCGGGTACCCGCTGAAAAGGAGAGGCTGTGATGGTTACTCCTTCCAGCTGCGTTCCCTCCTCCTCCATTTCTATCTGTATGTGCGGAGTGCGGTGATTGACACGGTATTCGGAAGTAAAGACCGTTTTATACCCCAACATAGAGGCTTGCAGACGGTAAATTCCGGGAGGAACCTGCTCGACCGCAAAATGTCCTTCGGCATCTGTAGACGAGCCTATTCCCAAGCCGACTACCAGCACATTGACAAACTCCAGCGGCTTTCGGCTTGTCTTGTCGATAACCGTACCTTCTATCCGGTAGGTCTGAGCATGCACCAGCATACAAACAGCTAGGAGCATGAAGAAAGTAACTGTTCTTTTCGTCATAATATCTTCTTTAGGGTATTTTATAAATCAAAAAAGCCATCCTGTAAAGAAGGATGGCTTTTATTCTTGTGTATATCTATAGGAGGAGGTATCAAGCTTTGCCTTCCCAGGCTTTACGAATACTTTCGGCAATGGCCTTAAATTCTTCATCGCTCAATTTCAACTTCGGATTAGAGAAGAGCATGTCCGATTCCTTCTGCATGGGAATCAGATGAATATGAGCATGGGGAACTTCCAGACCAATCACAGCCTCACCTACTTTACGACAAGGGAATGCCTTCTGAATAGCCAGTGCCACATGTTTGGCAAATACATGCATAGCAGCCAGTTCTTCATCACTCAAGTCGTAAATATAGTCGACTTCGCGTTTCGGAACTACCAGGGTATGTCCCTTTACCAACGGATTTATATCCAAAAAAGCATAGAACTGCTCGTCCTCTGCTACCTTGTAGCTGGGTATTTCGCCCGCAACGATCTTACTGAATATAGTTGCCATAATCTGTATATATTAAAAAAGGCAAGCCTGCGACAAAGCAGACTCGCCTTATAGTTAAAACGATATTCCTGTTACTTCAAGACTGATTTTACCCTGCGGGATTGTGATTTCGGCAATATCACCGACCTTTTTGCCCAGCAAACCCTGTGCAATCGGAGTATTTACAGAAATCTTTCCCTGCTTCAGGTTAGCTTCCGTTTCCGATACGATAGTGTATGCCATCTTCATACCTGTCTTTACATTCTTCAGCTCTACGCGGCTCAGAATCTGTACGGTATCAGCCTTCAACTTCGATGTATCAATAATCTTCGCATCGCCGATAGTTGCCTTCAACTGGTTTATTTTCATTTCCAGCATGCCCTGAGCTTCCTTGGCAGCATCGTATTCTGCATTTTCCGACAAGTCGCCTTTATCACGAGCTTCAGCTATTGCTGCTACGATTTTCGGACGCTCAACCGACTCCAGTTGTTTTAATTCTGCTACCAGTTTCTGGTAACCTTCTTCTGACATATAAGCCATAATTTTTCCTCCTTGTATATTCGTTATTAATTAAATTGATCTTGCTTATAAAACAAAAAAGAATCCCGATACACAAAGATGTATCGGAACCCTTCTCTGTTATGACTTTGGCAAAGATACGCCTTTTTACGATATCAGTCAAGTATCAAAGCGTACTATTTTCACATGCTTTTCAACATGTTATAATAATTTCTTAATTGCTTCTTCCAGATTGGTTTTCTCTCCGATTCGCATGCTCAACTCGTTATTTCGGCTCACGAGAAAAGCAGTAGGCAACTTGGTCACACCGTACAGATTTACGTAAGTCGAATAAGGTCCTTGCGGGTCGCGTACACAAATCCACGGCAGGTTGTCGGCTGCTGTCTTCCAGAAATGTTCATCGGTATCGAGCGAGATCTGATAGATTTCCAGTCCTTGTGGAGCATACTTGTCATAAATCTCACGCAACAACAGGTTACGTGCTCCCGATTCTGCACTGCCGTATGCTGTAAAGTCTATCAGCACAACCTTTCCTTTCAAGTCGGTAAGATGGCGAGTCGTACCGTTTATATCCATCAAAGGTATATCGATAATAGAAGTTTCTTGGATTTTATCGGCTGGAATATCCAAAGGTTTCACCTGTGGCGCGCGAGTATTTTTCATACCCTTTATCACCATATTATATAAGTTACGCGAACGGTCGGCATGCGGATACAGGTTGTTCATACTTGTAGCAACGGCTGCAAAGCACTTCACATCCTCTTTATTATTTAACGGATCGAAAATCATATATCCGTTCAGTACTTGGAACAAAGCAAAATAAGCGTAAGGTTTATTAGGACCTACAAAAATATAGTTCCGCTTTACATTATTCTTATACGCATTCACCATGCGGGAAAGACTATCTTGTACAATGCCTACCGGAATGCCCGACTGCGCAAGCTTGTTAACACGTTCCTGCAAATCGGTTTGCAGCAACACCAGTTCTTTAATCTTCTGGTTGCTCTCTGATCCCTGTATATTATAATCTGTCGCAAAGTTCTTATAATCCGCTTTTACCTCAACGGTTTCTGTAGAATCTACCGAGAAGTTTATGACTTTGTCCTCGATTCTCAACCGATAGAAATCGGGCGCTTCGGGACGCGCAGCAGAAAAACTAAAAGTTCCATTACTTCCCAATTCCACAGAATCGAGTGCAACAATACCATCCAGACCAGTCTGCTCCAGATACAACATTTTATCGGCCGCATCGGTCACTTCTCCCTGCACTTTAAAAGCAGGCTCGTTGTTGCAGGCCGTAACGCCTGCGAACAACAGAGCTGCAGCGATATAAGCATTTCTTTTCATTAGCGATTATTATTCATTTCGGGATGCAAAGATACGGCTTTTTACGAGTTCACAAAGTTTTTATTCAAGTTCTTACAAAATGACATATTTTTTTTAGTCCGATTATCTGTCCATATATATAATGTAAGACTTGGAATATACAGAATAATAGAAAAAGGTGAACAGAATAAAACTTTTATCTCATTTTCACCCGATTACTACAATAATATTTGTATCTTTGCGCGAACTTTAAGAAGACTTTTATATTAAAACATTTTTTATGATCAATCCTATTGTTAAGACGATCGAGTTAGGCGATGGAAGAACCATCACCCTCGAAACGGGAAAGCTGGCAAAACAGGCAGATGGTGCTGTTATGCTACGCATGGGTAATACCATGTTGCTGGCTACTGTTTGTGCAGCAAAAGATGCAGTTCCCGGTACAGATTTTATGCCGCTTCAGGTAGAGTATAAAGAAAAATATTCAGCATTCGGACGTTTCCCGGGTGGCTTTACCAAACGCGAAGGCAAAGCTTCTGATTATGAAATTCTGACTTGCCGCTTGGTAGACCGCGCTTTGCGTCCATTGTTCCCCGACAATTTCCACGCAGAAGTTTACGTAAACATCATTTTGTATTCAGCAGACGGTGTAGATATGCCTGATGCTTTGGCAGGTTTGGCTGCTTCTGCAGCACTGGCCGTATCCGACATTCCTTTCGGCGGTCCGATTTCAGAAGTACGTGTAGCACGCATTGACGGTCAATTCGTTATCAATCCTACATTCGAACAGCTTGAAAAAGCCGATATGGATCTGATGGTAGCTGCCACTTATGAAAACATCATGATGGTAGAAGGTGAAATGAACGAAGTGAGCGAACAAGATTTGTTAGAAGCTCTAAAAGCTGCTCACGAAGCAATCAAGATACACTGTAAGGCACAGATGGAACTGATGGAAGAAGTTGGTTCTACTGTTAAACGTGAATATTGCCACGAAGAAAATGATGAAGACTTACGCAAAGCCGTTCATGACGCTTGTTATGAAAAAGCTTATGCAATAGCTGCATCAGGAAACCGCAATAAACACGAACGTCAGGATGCATTTGATGCAATCTGTGAAGAATTCAAAGCTCAGTTTACAGAAGAAGAGCTTGAAGAAAAAGCAGGAATGATAGACCGTTACTACCATGACGTAGAAAAAGAAGCTATGCGTCGCTGCATTCTTGATGAAGGAAAACGTCTGGACGGCCGTAAGACAACAGAAATTCGTCCTATCTGGTGCGAAGTAGGTCCATTGCCTTATCCACATGGTTCTTCTATCTTTACCCGTGGAGAAACACAGTCTTTGAGTACCGTTACATTGGGAACCAAACTTGATGAAAAGATTGTGGATGATGTACTTGATCAGCACAAAGAACGTTTCTTATTGCATTATAATTTCCCTCCATTCTCTACAGGTGAAGCAAAAGCACAACGTGGAGTAGGACGTCGTGAGATTGGTCACGGTCACTTGGCATGGCGTGCTCTGAAAGGTCAGATTCCAGCAGATTATCCATATTGCGTACGTGTTGTTTCGGATATTCTGGAATCTAACGGTTCTTCTTCAATGGCAACTGTATGTGCCGGTACTTTAGCACTGATGGACGCAGGTGTACCTATTAAGAATCCGGTATCAGGTATTGCAATGGGATTGATCAAAAATGCCGGAGAAGAAAAATATGCCGTTCTGTCTGATATCTTAGGTGATGAAGATCACTTGGGAGATATGGACTTCAAAGTTACAGGTACTAAAAATGGTATTACTGCAACTCAAATGGATATTAAGTGTGACGGACTGACATACGATATTCTTGAAAAAGCATTGTTACAAGCTAAAGAAGGTCGTGAATACATCCTGAACAAATTGACAGAATGTATCGCTGAGCCTAGACAAGACTTGAAACCAAATGCTCCACGTATCGAAACAATGATTATCCCTAAAGAATTCATTGGAGCTGTAATCGGCCCGGGTGGAAAGATTATCCAGGGTATGCAGGAAGAGACAGGTGCAACTATTACAATTGAAGAAATTAATGGTGTTGGACGTATCGAAATTGCAGGAAACAATAAAAAGATGATTGATGATGCAATGCGTCTGATAAAAGGTATCGTTGCTGTTCCTGAAATCGGTGAAGTATATCAAGGAAAAGTTCGTTCAATCATGCCTTACGGTGCATTTGTAGAATTCCTTCCTGGTAAAGACGGATTACTCCATATTTCAGAAATCGATTGGAAGCGTCTGGAAACTATCGAAGAAGCAGGCTTAAAAGAAGGTGATGATATTGAAGTTAAGTTACTGGATATTGATCCTAAAACTGGAAAATTCAAACTGTCACATAAGGTCTTATTACCTAAACCAGAAGGTATGGGAGAAGGTAACCACGCAAAACGCGAACGTAAGCCTCAACAAAATAAAGAACAGAAATAATAAACATTCTTTATAACAAAAAAATAGTCCGAGATTTCAAATGAGATCTCGGACTGTTTTTGTTAGGCACTATAAAATATTTTGTGTAAATGGAAAATACGGGATTCAAGTTTGAGTCTCGTATTTTTTATTTTATAGATTTGCAAAATGAAGAAGATTATGAAAGAAAAGAATCAAGTAGTGCCCGATGAGGTGTTAAGCAAGGAGTTCCTTAGCCAGTTCAAGACAGAAGCTGATGTGAGCAAGTTTCTGAAACAGTTGCATGCCCAGGTGCTGGAGAAGATGCTTGAAGGCGAAATGGATGCCCATTTGGGGTATGAAAAGAATTCTGTGGCAGGAAATAACACCGGTAACTCCCGTAATGGAAGTTATCCGAAGAAAATCCAAACCGAACATGGAGAGTCTGTCATTTCCATCCCACGTGATCGTAACGGCCAATTTGAGCCGATAGCGGTGCCCAAACATGAAAGCCGTGGACTTTCTATAGAAAAGCTTGTTATCTCCCTATACGCCAAAGGAATGAGCGTTTCTGACATAGAGGAAGAGATGCGTGAGATTTATGAAA
>OLFW01000126.1_pt1 | contig 76047 bp, 62 predicted proteins | sample 1605351 | NCBI WGS metagenome assembly OLFW01 (sample SAMEA3888918, study PRJEB22519) | human gut metagenome | biome: human gut; feature: human-associated habitat; material: faeces | place: Denmark | collected 2010 | reverse complement strand
CTCGCGACCCCCACCTTGGCAAGGTGGTGCTCTACCACTGAGCTACTTCCGCATGAAAGTTGACTTATCTCACCGAAACGGGGAGACTTGTCGGCACCTTTTGTAAATATTTTTTACAAATCACAAGTGCTTAATAAGTTTAACACAGAGCCAAAGGATTGTCAAGAACGTTTTCTATTCTAAAAAATCTGAAGCCCTGTAAAAGGCGGCTCAAAAAGCAGCCTTTTACAGGAACAATCAGAAAGTTTCTCGGTTACAACGGTGACGCTTCACCAATAAACCCGCGCAGGACATTGGGCGTTGCCAAGTTTTTGGTTCCGGCACCATAGGCTACGGTATGGTAGATGAAGTCAGCCGGTCTTTTCCCCGCATGAGCTAAGACCTTCACCAAGGCAGCTCCCGTCGGCGTAACCAATTCACCCTTGATATCCGTCGAATACCAGGGAATACCGGACAAAAGTTCCGCTGTGGCCGGCGCCGGCACAGGCATGATGCCGTGGGCGCAGCGGACAAAGCCGCTTCCTGCATGAAGAGACGAGGTACTGATCTGTTCGATGCCCAAGTAGTTCAGACACCAAACGGTACCGACGATGTCCAAGATGCAGTCGATGGCACCAACTTCATGAAAATGAATTTCCTCGACCGATACTCCGTGTACCTTGGCTTCCGCTTCAGCTAAGGCCTGAAAGACGGCCAGGCTCTTGGTTTTTATCCCTTCTGCCAAGGGCGACCCTTCGATAATCTGCGTAATCTCCGCCAGGCCGCGATGGTGGTGGTGATGATGGTGACCGGTCATATCGACGAGGTGTCCGGAAGCGTCGTGATGGTGTTCATGGCCGTGATCATCATGATCATGATGGTCATGGTGGTCATGATGGTCATGATCATCGTGATCGTGATGTTCGTGATCATGGTGGGCATCGTGCTTTTCATCATCTAATATTACATTATAATAAATGGCCTGCACGCCGCCCTTATTCTCACTGCGACACAGGAGTTCATATCCCGTGAGCTGAAGCGAGGCCATGGCCTTTTGAAAGGCTTCAAATGGGACCCCTGCCTGGATGAGCATGCCGACGAACATATTGCCGCTGATACCTGAAAAACAGTCGAGATGTAGTGTTTTCATCGTGGGACTCCTTACTTCAAATTATCGTTCATCATTTGGACAGCGGCATCGAGCATGGTCAGCCCCATGGCTGAGCCCATTCCCTGGTCGAGATTTTGTTCGAGTTCAACGAAGGGTTTCAGTCCTAGTTTCTTCATCTGCATCTGATGGACCGGTTCCTGGTATTGAGCTGACGGGCAAATATAGTCCTCAACCGTCGGACACAAGGCGCGAGCCAAGAGGACGGCCGCCCCGGTCACGGCATTGTCAAAGACGACGAGCATTTTACACCGAGCTGCCGATAAAATGCACCCTACCATGGCCGCAATGTCGGGCGATCCGGCGCGGCGCAGCAAATCCAAAGGATTTTCCGGGTCGAAATTCATTTCCTCCATGACGCGTTTCAGCGAATCCAACTTTTTGCCGGACGTCATAGACGCCGGAAGGTCTTCCAATTGACCGCGGAAAAAGGCCGCCGTGATGATAAAAGCTGTGAGGAGAGCCCGTTCGCCGATATTGCCGAGGCCGACAGCCGTATATCCTTCTTCAGCCAGGTTCTCTCCAAGCTGCAGACCGCTGAACAGGGCATCCATCATTTCATCTTCACTCATGGCGTCCCGGCGAGCCCAAAAATGGCTGCCGTGCATGACTTTCAGATTCTGGACCCCCTGCGATTCGGCCAAGTCATCTTCAAGGCCCATGTCGAGGAGCATGACACCGGCTCCGATACGGTGAGCCACCTTATTGATAGCCCCGCGGCCTCCTGCAATTTCTAAAGCATCGGCCTTACTGGTCTTGCCCTGGGTCTTATTTTCCCCGCCGTCGACGGCATGGTCGGCAGCAAAGATTGCAATGGCCTTCTGCAGCGTTTCCGGATGAAGGGTCTGCTGCACGCCGGCAATGCGGCCCGCCAGATACGATAATTTGCTGTCCTGGCGAATTGTCAGGCTGGCCAAGCGCTGGTAGCACTCCGCAGCCTTAGCCAGATCCATCGGCTCAATGGCCTTAATAATTTGTTCTAATACAGGATCCATACTTCCTCCATAAAAGACAGTCATCGTCTCACCATGCCGGAATATCTCCTATGACAAACGATGTGCATATACAAAATGTTGCTTATAATGACTTACCGAATTCATCGGTATCGAGAATAGCCTGTTTAAAAGCATCCTTGGTCATCGGCGTGGGAACGCAGGTCCATTCGCGCAAGGCCGGGGCGGCATCGACGACGGCGTCGATTTCATCGGCCTTGATGTCTAAGGCTGCCAGGGTCGTCGGGTAATTACATTTTTTATAGAAAGCAGCGACCTTATCCCGCAGCTCAAACTGTTTATCATAGGTCAAGAGGACTAAGACACCGAAGGAAACAGTTTCGCCGTGAAGATGGCCTTCGACAACCTGGGGAAGGACCGTCGAGGCATTGTAGAACATGTGCGCCAAGGACGAATTATAATAGTATTCTTCACCGCCTGTCGTGCAGTTGGAAACGAGGCCCGTGCTGATAATGATGTCTAAGACGACCTGCTGCAGTTCATACGTAATCTGGTTGGCCTTGAAGTCTGCCAGTGCCTTTTCCCCATACTGGAGAAGCGGTTCCGTACAAGTCTTTCCGATAGCCCGGCCCAAGAGAACGGTATGGAAGTGTTCTGCAGCCCGGCTGGCCAGTTCCGATTCACATTCCTTACTCATAGCATCGCCAATGCCGGCCCAGAAGAATTTAAAGGGCGAATCAGCAATGACGGCCATATTGATGAAGGTGTGAACCGGCGGCTGATCGAGGTAATAATAGCCGGCAAAGGACTTATCTTCCTTGTACATGACGGAAATAGCCGTCGACGGAGCGCAGTTAGACGCCAGGGTCGGGAAAGCAAAGAAGGCTTTATCGGCCTTATCGGCAACGACCTTCCCCGTATCGATGGCCCGGCCGCCGCCGACACCGAAAACGAGATCTGCCTCTTGAACGGCTTTTTCTTTCAGCAGGCGATCGACGTGTTCAAAGGTGGCATCGTCGCCATACCACAATACGTCGAGGACTTCGAGATCCGTTTTGGCAATGGCATCGAGGAGCGGCTGTTTAGCCTTGGACAGAGCCGTCTTACCGCCGATGATGACGACTTTTTTCCCAAAGTGTTTGGTGATCTTACCGATGGCATCATAGGCATGTATCCCGATGGTAAAAGCCGGCAAAACCAGGGTGTATTCAGATTTAGACATTCTAAAACCTCCTATAATATATGATAATAAGTTCAAAAACTATGGTTATTATAGCATTGTCCCTTGCTTATGAAAAGTCCACTCCCACTGGCCGATTTGATTCGCAATACATATGAAAAATACATATATAGGTTTCGTCACAAATCACTTTTAGTAAATTTAATCAATATATAGTTTATCAGTCCAAATAGGAATCAATATATGGTATAAAAAATTCAAATATACGATATCGTAATTTCATCATGTCTTTTAGGTCATCAAGAATAGTTCTTTATTCCCAAGGAGAATCTTGTTTTTAATCCAAAAGGATATATAATGAGAGAGCTACAGAGATAGCAAAAAATTTCAACGTGCCATTTACTTTTTTCCAATTCATCAAATTCGGCATTATGTTGCTTTATAACGGATAAAAATATAGGCACACAAAATTCAAAGGAGGTTCTTTTTGTATGAACGGTTTATATCTCGTCATTATTTCTGCCTTAGTGTTCGTACTGGCTTACCGTTTTTACGGCGCTTTCATCGCCGCCAAGGTATTGACCCTGAACCAGTACAAAGTTACACCGGCCTTCCGTTTCGAAGACGGTCACGACTATGTACCGACGAACAAATACGTCGTCTTCGGCCACCATTTCGCAGCCATCGCCGGTGCCGGCCCGCTGGTCGGTCCGGTCATCGCAGCCCAGTTCGGCTACCTGCCCGGGGCCTTATGGATTCTCATCGGCGGCGTCCTCGCCGGTGCCGTCCACGATATGGTCATCCTCTTCTGCTCCATGCGGTACGACGGCAAGTCCATTGCCGAAATCGCCAAAGCCCAGATCGGTGACAAAACAGGCTTGGCAACGTCCTTTGCCGTCTTGTTCCTCAATATCCTCTGCATGGCCGGCATGGCCGTCGTCATCGCCAACGCCCTGCACGACAGCCCTTGGGGTACATTCACCATCGGCATGACCATTCCTATCGCCATCTTCGTCGGTATCTACATGCAGTTCCTGCGTCCCGGCAAAATTAAAGAAGGCACCATCATCGGCGTCGTCTTGACCTTGCTGGCCGTCGTCGCCGGCCCTGCCGTCCAGGCTTCGCCGACCTTGGCTCCCCTCTTTACCATCAATGCTACGGGCATCTCCATCGCCCTCATCATCTACGGCTTCATCGCAGCTGCCCTTCCGGTATGGCTGCTCCTGGCACCGCGTGACTACCTCTCGACGTACATGAAAATCGGTACCATCGGCGCCTTGGCCCTGGGCATCATCATCGTCGGGCCGAACATTCAGATGCCGGCTATGACCCAGTTTACGGCTGGCGGCGGCCCGGTCATCACCGGTGCTGTCTTACCGTATATCTTCGTTACCATCGCCTGCGGCGCTATCTCCGGTTTTCACTGCATGATTGCAACGGGCACGACGCCGAAAATGCTGATGAACGAACGCTCCATCCTGCCCGTCGGCTATGGCGCTATGGTTACGGAATCGTTCGTTGCCATGATGGCTTTAATCGCAGCCTGCTCGCTGGTACCGAATGATTACTTTGCCATCAACTCTTCGGCCGCTCATTTCCAAGCCCTGGGCATTCAAGTCGTCGACCTGCCGCACCTGAGCAACATGGTCGGTGAAGACGTCGCCCATCGTCCGGGCGGTGCCGTTTCCCTGGCTGTCGGCATGGCTTATATCTTCTCCAACCTGCCCGGCCTCGATCACCTCATGAACTACTGGTACCACTTCTGCATCATGTTCGAAGCCTTATTCATTATGACCATCATCGATGCCGGTACTCGTGTCGGCCGTTATATGCTCCAGGAACTCGTCGGCCGCGTATGGCCTAAGTTCGGCGATCCGAACTGGAAACCCGGTGCCATCATCGCTTCCGCTTTGATCTGCGGGGCTTGGGGTTATTTAGTCCTCAACGGCAACCTGTCCACCATCTGGCCGATCTTCGGCGTATCGAACCAGCTCCTCGCTATCATCGCCCTTTCGATTTCGTCGGTCGTCCTCTGCTCCATGGGCAAAGCTCGTTACCTTTGGGTTGCGGCCATCCCCTGGGCTTTCCTGATGGTCATGATCTTCTGGGCTGACTATCTCAACATCTTCGAAATTTACCTTCCGAAGGGTGAATGGACGATGTTCACCGTTTCCATCATCATGGCCCTGTTGGTCATCATCGTTGCCGTCGGCGCCGTCCGCAAGTGCATCTACTTAGCAAAGACGGTCCCTGCCAACTATGACACTTCGGAAATCGTTGAAACGGAAGAACTGAAACACCTCCAGGAACTGGTAAAAACAGATAAAGCAGCTCAGCGTTTCCAAGAAATGTCTGTCGCTCATCATTAATCAACTGCATCAAAGGCACTATCTTCATAGATAGTGCCTTTTTTATTTAACAATTTCCGTTATATATTAAGGAAATCCCCCTCCACAAATTATTTTATTCAGTACATCATGAGTTTTTTTCATATATATATCGTAAACTTTACCATAAGTAACTTGCTATTTTTACTTCTTTAAACTATAGTAGGTGTATAGTAAAATCGTTATATGATATTTATAAACGACAAAAAGTCAATAGAATTGTAACAAAAACGTTTTACTTGGATGGACTGAGGATGTGGCGTTGCATCCGATTATAATATTCCTCATCAAAGCACCTGCGGCAAAAGTGATGAGATCCATACCCCCATCAAAAGCATGGCATCAGCTTTATATTTCGTACCTATACAACGCCTGTTTTGTAAGCGTCCAGCGCTTCACAAAATAAATATGATAAGGAGGGAATTTTTTATGAATGGTTTGTTTTTAGTTATCATTTCTGCATTAATATTTGTGCTGGCTTACCGTTTCTATGGTGCTTTTATTGCCGCAAAAGTACTGACCGTTAACCAGTATAAGGTTACACCGGCTTTCCGTTTTGAAGACGGTCATGACTACGTGCCGACCAATAAGTACGTCGTCTTCGGCCATCACTTCGCGGCTATCGCCGGCGCCGGCCCCCTCGTAGGCCCGGTCATCGCAGCTCAGTTCGGTTACTTACCGGGCGCCCTGTGGATTCTCATCGGCGGTGTCCTCGCCGGTGCCGTCCATGACATGGTCATCCTCTTTGCGTCCATGCGCTATGACGGCAAATCCATTGCCGAAATCGCCAAAGCTCAGATTGGTGACAAAGTCGGCCTGGCAACATCCTTTGCCGTCTTGTTCCTCAATATCCTGGCTATGGCCGGCATGGCCGTCGTCATCGTCAATGCCCTTCACGACAGCCCTTGGGGTACTTTCACGATCGGCATGACCATTCCTATCGCTATTTTCGTCGGCGTCTACATGCAGTTCCTGCGCCCGGGCCACATCAAAGAAGGTACGGTCATCGGCGTAGCACTGACACTTCTCGCCGTCATTCTCGGCCCGTCCGTATCGGCTTCGCCGACACTGGCTCCCCTGTTCACGATCAATGCTAAGGGCATTTCCATCGCCCTCATCATCTACGGCTTCGTAGCTGCCGCTCTTCCCGTATGGCTGCTCCTGGCTCCGCGTGACTACCTCTCGACGTACATGAAAATCGGTACCATCGGTGCTCTGGCCCTCGGTATCATCATCGTCGGACCTACGATTCAGATGCCGGCTATGACTCAGTTTGTCGCCGGCGGCGGCCCGGTCATCACCGGTCCGGTCCTTCCGTATATCTTCATCACCATCGCCTGCGGTGCCATCTCCGGCTTCCACTGCATGATTTCGACCGGTACGACACCGAAGATGCTGATGAACGAACGCTCCATTCTCCCCGTAGGCTACGGCGCCATGCTGACCGAATCCTTCGTCGGCATGATGGCCCTTATCGCAGCCTGCTCCCTCATCCCGAACGACTACTTCGCCATTAACTCGACAGCTGAACACTTCCAGGCCCTGGGCATCCAGGTCGTCGACCTGCCTCAGTTGAACGCCATGGTCGGTGAAGACGTAGCTCATCGTCCCGGCGGCGCCGTTTCGCTGGCTGTCGGCATGGCTTTCATCTTCTCCAACATCCCCGGCCTTGACCACCTGATGAACTACTGGTATCACTTCTGCATCATGTTTGAAGCCCTGTTCATCATGACCATCATCGACGCCGGTACTCGTGTCGGCCGTTACATGCTCCAGGAACTCATCGGCCGCGTATGGCCGAAGTTCGGCGATCCCCATTGGCTCCCCGGCGGCATCGTCGCCTCGGCTCTGATCTCCGGCGCATGGGGTTACATCGTACTCCAAGGCAACCTGTCTACGATTTGGCCGATATTCGGTGTATCGAACCAGCTCTTGGCCATCATCACCCTGGCCATCTCGACCGTTGTCATCTGTGCTATGGGTAAGGCCCGCTTCGCCTGGGTCACGGTCATCCCCTGGGTTTTCCTGACCGTCGTCATCTTCTGGGCTGATTACCTCAATATGTTCAACATCTACCTGCCCAAGCAGGAATGGCTCCTCTTCGGCGTATCGGCTATCATGGCCATCTTGGTCATCATCGTCAGCGTAGCCTCTGCACGGAAATGCCTTGAATTGGCAAAGACCGTACCGCCCAGCTACGATACGTCTGAAACGGTAGAAGCTGAAGAATTGAAACACCTCGAAGAATTAGTTAAATCCGATCCGATTGCCAAACGCTTTAAAGAATTGACCGTCGATCAACACTAAGACCATATAAAAAGACTGCCCCTGTGACAGCGCCTGAGATGTACATGCTCTCAGGCAGCTGCCGGGACAGTCTTTTTTATATACATTTTTATCGATACCGAGATCGTCAGATAACGCCGGTTCCGTCAAAATCGGGAATGAAGTCATCGCTGGCACTCTCTTTTTCCTGAACAAATCCGTCTTCAATACCGCTGTCAAAGAGATACTGTTCCGCCTCATCGTACTCTTCATCGGTCAAGGGACGGTTGATTTCCGGATAGTCTCCCGCCCGGCCGCAAGGCACGTATTGGCGCATCAAACTGAATAAGACCTGGCCGTCGTCGAAATGGTTCCGCACCCAATCGATGACGGCTTTCGTATTGTCGACACAGCCGGGAAGGATGAGGTGGCGGATGATGACGCCTTTTTTCAAAATTCCGTCGTCATCGAGTTCGTAAGGACCTACCTGGTCATACATGCGAAGAATGGCTTCGGCTGCGACCTGCGGGTAGTCCGCAGCACCGCTGTAGCGTTCGGCTAAGGCTGAATCGAGGTATTTAAAGTCCGGCAAATAAATCTGCACCTTATCTTTAAATCGATCGATGGTATCTATCGATTCATAACCGCCGCAGTTATAGACGACGGGCACCGGCAAGGGATCTGCCAAGCTCTCTAAAATGGCAGAGGTATATGGCGTCGGCGTCACCAGGTTGATGTTATGGGCCCCCTTTTCAATGAGCTCCCCATAGATTTCCCGAAGCCTTCCGGGCGTAATCGGAACTCCCTTTCGTCCCATAGAGATGATGGAATTTTGGCAGAAGCAGCAGCGCAGATTACAGCTCGTAAAAAAGACCGTTCCCGACCCTCGTGTCCCGCTGATACACGGTTCCTCCCATCGATGCAGGGCCGCTCTGGCCACGACGGGTTGGAGAGGCGAATGGCAAAAACCGGGCATTCCCTTCTCATTCCAAAGGAGGCTGCGGACGACACCGCAGCGCCGAGGACAGTCATTACATATCGATTCCATAGTCACGCACCTCAATCAAAAATCTTTCCGGGATTTAAAATCCCCTTCGGGTCCCAAGCCTGTTTCAAGGCTTTCATCAATTCCAACTCGACGGGGTCAGTATATTTTGCAAATAAAGCTTTTCGTGCCTGACCGATACCGTGTTCGCCGGAAACAGCGCCGCCCAGACGATAGGCTGCTTCACAGGCCTTATCTTCAAAAGCCGCGATACGACATCCTTCATCGGCCTCATCTGCAAAGCCCCGACGCAGGAGGTCCAAGTGGATATTGCCGTCTCCGGCATGGCTGACGCCGCGGAATACGACGCCCGTCGCTTCACCGATGGCCTTCAACTCGTCCATGAAGGACAATAGTTTATCCGGCGGTACGACGAAGTCTTCCATGGCGGCGACCGGGCAGTCCGCAGCCGACGCTTCGGTAAAGGCCTTGCGGGCCTTCCAAACTTTCTCGGCATCGGCCATGAAGACTTCGACAGCCCCGAGAGATCGACAGATGTCATCGAGATTCATGCAGTCATCGTCAAGGCCGTCTTCACTTTGACTGTCAAGCTGGATAATCATATAGGCTCCGCCTTCAGGGCAGTTCTGTTTTTCATCGAGCCATGCCCCGACGACTTCGATGACATCGTAATCCATAAATTCCAAACACGTCGGCGTAATACCGGCCTTGGGGAGCGCTGTCACCAGCGATAAGGCCTGTTCGGCCGATGGAAAGACGGCCAGGACGTGTGCCGTCGCCTTTGGCAAGGGCACAAGCTTTAAGGTCAGTTTCGTAATAATGCCCAGCGTCCCTTCAGAGCCAACGACGATTTTTTCCAAGGGGTAGCCGGCCGTCATCTTCCGGAGGCGCTTACCGAGATTAGCAATTTTCCCGGTCGGCGTGACGACTTCAAGAGCATAGATTTGGTCTCTCGTCGTCCCATACTTCACGGCCCGGTTACCACCGGCATTGGTGGCCCCGTTACCGCCGATACAGCAGCTGTCGCCGCTGCACGGGTCACCGGCATAGAGAAGGCCCCTTTTACCGGCTTCCTTTTGTATCGTCTCGGTAATGACGCCGGCTTCTACGACCATGTACATAGACGCTTCATTAATTTCTAAAATGCGGTTCATCCGCTCCGTACTGACCATGATGCCGCCGCGGCCGTCGACAAGGGCGCCGCCTTCAAGGCCCGTCCCGGTCCCTCTGGGAATGACGGGAATGACGGCCTCATTGGCCAAAGCGACAACAGCAGCCAATTCCTCCGCCGTTGCCGGTAAGACGACGGCATCGGGCAGAAAAGGCACCGCAAAGGTGCCTTCATCACGACCGTAGGGAATCCGTTTATCTTCATCGGTCCAAACATATTTTTCACCTACAATGGCCTGTAAGGCCGTTATGACTGCAGGGGTTATCTGATTATACTCCATGTATTCATCCTCATAAGACAGCCCGTCCTGTTAAAAGGACGGGCACAACGCAAAACGAGCAATTCCAGAGAACCTGATTACAGAAAGAGGCCCCGCAGGAACGGCACGAGGGTAAACTGATAGATTTTCAAGACGCCAAAGACGCAAAGGCCGATGGAGGCGCCGACGATGGCACCATTGATACGAATCCAGGCCAAGTCTTCGCCGACCTTACTTTCCAAGAACTGGTTGAACCGATTTTTATCGAAGCCGGACAAGACGTCTCGGACAGCAACGGCAATGAGGGAATGTTCATGTTCCAAGATGACGTTGAAGGCCCGGCGGATCTGTTCATCAAGCCATTCCTTGATTTCAGGGTAGGACCGGCAGTATTCGAGGTAGTGGATGAACTGTTCTTCCAGTAAATCTTTCAATTCTTCCCGGCCCTGTTCGCCGGTCATGAAATAGTCTTTCGTCGAATGTTCGATGTCTGTCAGCCACTGCTCGATAGGCAGGGCATCGACGAATTCATTTTGCCAATTCTGTACCCCAAAGGATAGCTGACCATTCATCGAATAGAGCAGGATTTCCACTTTTCGGCACAGCCATTCCCGCTGTTCGCCTTCAGCATGTTCCCATTGGTCGAGCCAGTTGACGATACCCAGTTTTATATCCTTGGCGATCCGCTGAGTATCGACGATACCGAGAACCTTAGTCAAGGTAATGCTGGACATAGAGGAGTGCTGCGATTCTTCGCGCCACTGAATGATGAGCCGTTCCAACAGTTTGTCAAAATCTTCGCTGTTGACGACGCGGCGAACGAGATTGATCAGGTCCTGGAACATGGGACTCGTCGGATCTTCGAGCAGCGAAACGAGGCGGTCTTCCAAGAAGCTTACCAAAGGCTGGCGCTTCAAATACATGCGCAGGTGCCCGGCTATGGCCGTCTGCGTTTCGCCGCGCTGAATATGCTGATGGGCCCGTTGAGCGACTTCATAGAGCCCCGTACGGAGTTTTTCCCGCCCCTGAGGACCGCGCAGCCAGTCGACGGCTTTATCCATAAAGGAAATTTGATAGAGCTTATCCTTCCACATGTCTGGCTGGAGCAGCTTTTCCGATATCAATCGGGCAATCCCGTCAATGATGCGGTCGCGATGGCGATACAAGAGCTCTGTATGATAGGGAAATCCCAAGGGCTTTTCAAAGAGGGCCGTAACGGCAAACCAGTCAGCAATACTGCCGATGAGGGCTGATTGGATAACGAAGAACAAGAGCTCTTCCCAAACCGATACGTCGTGGGTGTACCACCAAAAGAAGATGGCAATGAAGGCGACGAACGACAAGCCTAAAATGAGATTGGCACGCTGTCGGTAAGTCATAAGATAGCCCCTCCTTTCATGGCGTACATAGCAAGGTATATGACGGCCCCTAAGACGGCGCCGACGAGGGAGCCGTTGACGCGAATCATCTGCAAGTCATACCAGACACTGTTTTCCAGTTGTTCTGCAAGATAAGTTCCGTCATATTTAAGGATTTCTGCTTCAGCCGTCTTACCGAACCAAACCTGGAGCCGCTTCAGTTCGCGGGCAGCAAAAGCCAGGGCCTGGCGGTTGATCTGTTCGACCTGCTCCGGATTTTTGTGCCAGCCTTCCAGTTTTTGGACGACAAATTCTGCCGCTGCCGTACAGAAGCGCTTCTGATTGTCCGGATTCTGGACGTAACGCTGCCAAGCTTCCTCGGTATCCGGCCGCAGCATCAAATGATTATACATCTTATCCTTATAGGCATCGATGCGCTGACTCCATTCTTCATTGATTTCGATGTGTTCAGCCTGCTTCCACAAGTAGTGGAGAGCCTGCTGGCGCTGAAGGGAGTTTTCCTCTTTGGTTTCTTCCAAAAGAGCCAGGCATTTTTCCTGCAGCAAACCGGCAACATGGCTCGGCTGAAAGACTTCCATTTTAATGGCAGCTTTAATAGCCCATCCCAATAAGATGTTATGCTTGGCATACTGCCGCAGGGACTCTTCATAGATTTCGCCGATATAGCCTTTTGTCGTATCGCTCTTCACGACTTGTTCCAAGGCAAAGATCATAAAATCGAGAAAATCCTTGCCCGATTCACCGCGAAGGCTGGCTTGAATCGCCTTGCTCATGACCGGCGCCAAATCGATTTTTTCGACGGCCGATCCGCCGATGCCGGCAAAGGCCTTGACGACGGTCTTCATGTCGACGGTGTATAAAAAGGTGTTTAAAATTTGGCCGAAGATGCGCTCTGCCGATTGGAATCCTTTTTCCGTATGGAGATAGTCCAACGTCGCCCCTAAAATAGGATGGCGTTTGAGGACATTATACATATTGGAAACGGTCAAAATCTCCGATTCAATCATGTGCCGCGCCATTTCGGCAATCCGTTCCTTGCTATTGGGAATCAAAGCGGTCTTAAAGGAAATGCCCAAGGGGCGCCGAAACAGCGCCGTAACCGCATACCAGTCGGCAAGGCCCCCGATAAGGGCCGCTCCCGCTAAATGAGTCAAGAGGCCGCCTGCAAAAAAGTCTTGGAACGGATAGGACAATAAGAGAACGATTGCGGCTATAATCAGGATATAATTGGCAATCTGGCTCCGTCTTCCGCCATTTGTGTTACTCGCCATAATACCTCCTATTTATCGATGATGAGGTCATCCCCATCGTGCTTGGGAATCCATAAGGGCACGTCGTAAGCCTTTTTAAATTCATCAGACGGCGTCCACGGCGTTCCAAAATAATGCATGGGAATGAGACACTTGGTTACGGAAACATCCTTTAAAAATGCTTTGACGCCCCATTCACGAGCCCCTTCTAAGCGGGCGTCAACAGGGAAAAAGGTGATGTCGAAGGTCCGACCCACTAAATGCTTCATTTCTCGTTCGAAATTGGCTTTGGCTTCAGCATTGTTTTCATCGGTGTCGCCAAGCCAGTGCCACCAATTCAAGTCCCCGGCATGGAAAATCTTCAAGCCGTCTGTTTCGACGAGGAACGATCCTCCTTCGTCGGTCGATCCGAATTGGGTGATCTTCGTATCGCCAAGGGTCAGCGTATCATAGAGCTTCATGGCATGAACCGCCTTGAGGCCGTCTCGTTTCAAAGGCACGTCTTCATTGATAATGTACTGGTCGCCGTCGAAGTCGGCAATGCGGCCGTTAAAGTGGTCGTCATGCCAGTGCGTAACGAAAAACCAGACCGGTTTCCGACGGATTTGGCTGTAAGCCTTGACCGTTCCTGACGGATCTTTGTAATAATCAAAGACCAGAACCTTGGAATCAGTCTCAACAGAAAAGCCACTATGATTTAAATAGGTAATCTGCGTGCTCATATAATATAACCTCCTTTATCGGTTGATAAATCATTATGCATAGTCTTTATTATACCATATATGCGCTCTCGATGTACATCGTGCCAGCCGTCCTTCCCCGCAGCGAGGCCATTTTTCTCCTCCCTAAACGGAGAAAAAAACAGGTTCACCATCGTCATTTTTAATAAATCACCAAATTTGTCATCTTTTTACAAAAATTCTATTGACAAACGGAAAGCGAAGGCGTATTATGTTCTCAAACCAAAGACATAAATGCAATGATTGAAACAAGTACACACAGGAAACGGTACAGAGAGTAGGGGTCATTGGCTGAAAGCCCTTATCAAAGTCAACTGTGATGGAATGCCTTCAAGAGCAGGATGATTGAACTTAACAGTAGGTCATCTCGGTTGCCGCCGTTATGGGTATTGAGTGGCAGTCTTCGTACTGCAATCAGAGTGGAACCACGGACCATCGTCTCTGTATGACGAGGTCTTTTTTTTATTCATTTTTTCAGACTACAGGAGGGCGCCCAGCCATGTTCAAATCACTTCGCAACGACATTCGCGTCATTAAGGACCGCGACCCGGCGGCCAAAAACACGCTCGAAGTCTTGCTCTGTTATTCCGGCCTTCATGCCATTTGGGCTTACCGCCTGGCTCACTTCTTTTACCGCCGCCAATGGTTCGTCACGGCCCGAATTATTTCCACCATCTCCCGTTTCTTTACGGGAATCGAAATTCATCCCGGTGCTCAAATCGGTGAAGGACTTTTTATCGACCATGGAATGGGAATTGTCATCGGCGAGACGACGATCATCGGCAACAACGTATCCCTCTATCAGGGCGTAACCCTCGGCGGTACCGGTAAAGAAAAAGGAAAACGCCATCCGACCATCGGCGACTACGTTGTCGTCGCCTGCGGGGCCAAAGTCCTCGGTTCTTTTACCGTCGGTGAAGGCGCAAAAATCGGGGCCGGCTCCGTCGTCCTCAAAGCCGTTCCACCGCACTCGACCGTCGTTGGTATTCCCGGACGGGTCGTCGTTCAAAAGGGCAAGCACCTCAAAGCCAGCCACAGCGAACGCGACGTCGACCTCAATCACAATCGCCTGCCTGACCCCATCGAAGATCAGATTGTAGCCCTCAAGCGCCAGGTCATGCTCTTAGAGCATCGCCTCGAACTGATCGACCAGCGGCAGGATGAGCGATGTCCCAACCAAATGAGGCCTCTTAAATAGTCCTCTGTCTTTGTTGTTCCCCTGTACAGGAAATTTTTCCCGGCACAGGCTTACATATAATATATACCCATTCGGTATAGCTTATCATTTACTGTTTATACAATTGCATTCATCGGGGGATGAATCCATACGAAAAGGAGAGATGTATCATGAGTAAAATTTACACGTCTATGTTACAGTTAGTCGGCAACACACCGATTTTGAAACCGGAACGCTACAACAGTGCCGCCGGCATTTCCGCCAATCTGCTCGTTAAACTCGATGCCTTTAACCCGGCCGGTTCTGCCAAAGACCGTATCGCCAAAGCCATGATCGAAGACGCTGAAAAGAAAGGCGTCCTTAAGAAAGGTTCGGTCATCATCGAACCGACCAGCGGCAATACCGGTATCGGTCTGGCTGCCGTCGCCGCCGCCAAAGGCTATCGTGCCATCTTTACCATGCCGGAAACGATGTCCGTCGAACGCCGCAACCTCATCTCCGCTTATGGTGCTGAAATCGTCTTAACTCCTGGGAAAACGGGCATGCAGGGTGCCGTTGACAAAGCCAACGAATTGTCCAAAGAAATTCCCGACTCCTTCATTCCCAGCCAGTTCACCAACCCCGTCAATCCGGAAATCCATCGCCTGACGACGGGTCCGGAAATCTATGAAGATACAGACGGCGCTGTCGACATCTTCTTGGCCGGTATCGGTACAGGCGGCACCATTTCCGGTGTCGGCCAGTACCTCAAAGAAAAGAAACCGTCGGTCAAGATCATCGCTATCGAACCGAAGGATTCTCCGCTCCTCTCCGAAGGCCATGCCGGCCCGCATAAAATCCAGGGCATCGGTGCTAACTTCGTTCCGGAAACCCTCGATACGAAGATTTACGATGAAGTCTTCACGGTCAGCAACGAACAGGCCTTTGAAACGGCTCAGAAATTCACCGAAGCTGAAGGCCTCCTCATCGGTATCTCCGGCGGTGCTGCCCTCTTTGCAGCCTCTGAAGTTGCAAAACGCCCGGAAAATGCCGGTAAAACCATCGTAGCCTTCCTGCCGGATAACGGCGACCGTTACCTCACGACGCCGGGCTTCATCCAGCAAAAAGTAAAATAAATTTCTAAAAAAACTAGCCAACACCATCTTGCCAAAAAAATGAACTGCTTTTATAATTGAAGGCAGTTCATTTTTTCATTAGGCAAAGTCGATATTTGCTTTATTAAATGAAAGTATTTATTATATATTTTTTATTTTTAGAAGGGGAGTGTCCTCATGTCCGAAGAAGAATTGGAAAAGGAACATAAACACCACGACCATCATGAACATAAACATGATCATGACCACCATCACGACCATCATCATGATCACGACCACCATCATGATCACGACCACCATCATGATCACGACCATCATCACGATCACGACCATCATCATGATCATGACCATCACGACCATGGTCATGACTGTCTGGCCGACCATGTCCATCCCCACGATCACAACCATCCCCACGTTCACGGCGGTGTCAATGACTACATGAAGGCCGTTGCCGAATACCGCAAGACCTTTGCCTCCAAGCAGGATGTCCTGGACCATACGCCGGACCCGGCCGTACGAGAAATGCTGCTGCGCATGGAACAGATTGGCTGTGACACGACCTTTGACCGCTTCGACCAGCAAAAACCGCAGTGTACCTTCGGTCTTGCCGGCGTATGCTGTAAAAACTGCAATATGGGTCCCTGTAAGATTACGCCTAAGACTCCCCTCGGCGTCTGCGGTGCCGATGCCGACCTCATCGTATCGCGCAATATCCTGCGCAGTGCCGCTGCCGGTGTAGCCCAGCACGGCGCCCACGCCCGTGAAGTCTTGCTGACCTTGAAATTCATCTCCGAAGGGCGGTTGAACCTCCCTATTCTCGGCGTTGAAAAACTGCATCAAGTCTGCAAAGCCTTCGGCATTCCCGATGACACAGACGACGTCAAAGCCTTGGCCGGCAAATTGGCCGACGTCTCCCGCCCGACACCGGATGACTATGAAACGATCAAAGCCATGGCTCCGGCTGAACGGCAAAAAGTTTGGAACGACCTCGACATCATCCCCATCAGTGCTTACAATGAAGTCTTTGACGCCTATCACCGCACCGGCGTCGGTACGGACGGAGACTGGCAGAGCATCATGAAACAGTTCCTGCGCTGCGGACTTGCTTTCTGCTTTACCGGCGTCGTCGCTGCCAACATCGCCACAGACGTCGTCTTCGGCATCGGCCATCGGGCTACTTCAAAAGTAAATATCGGCGCTCTGAAAAAAGCTATGTCAACATCGCCGTTCACGGCCATCTCCCGACCTTGGTCAGTGAAATCGTCCGCATCGGCCGCACCCAGGAATTCATCGACCTGGCCAAGGCACACGGTGCCAAGGGCATCCAATTCTACGGCGTCTGCTGTTCCTGCCTGGCCGCCATGTACCGCTATGAAGGGGTCATCCCCCTGTCCAATGCCGTCGGTGCCGAACTCGTTCTCGGGACGGGTGCCCTCGACTTGTGGGTTGCCGACGTACAGGATGTTTTCCCATCCATTATGGACGTCGCCCGCTGCTTCAAGACGACCGTCGTCACGACCAGTGATTCCGCACGCCTGCCCGGTGCCGAACACTACGCCTACGACCATCACCATTCCAACATCGAAGATACGGAAAAATTAGCCAGAAAAATCGTCACCCGGGCCATCGAAAGCTTCGAAGCCCGCCGCGATGTACCGGTCTTCATTCCGTCTTACGAAGTCACGGCCGATGTCGGCTTCAATGCTGAAAACATTGCCGAAGAATTCAACGGTTTCGGCCCCTTTGCCGATGCCCTTAAGAGCGGGCAGATCAAAGGAATCGTCAACATCGTCGGCTGCAACAACCCCCGTGTCGTTTACGAACGGGCCGTCGTCGACGTGGCCGAAGAACTCCTGAAAAACAACATTCTCCTGTTCACCAACGGCTGTGCTTCCTTCCCGCTCTTGAAACTCGGCTTCTGCAGTAAAGATGGCGCCGTCAAAGCCGGTGACTCCCTGCAGAAATTCCTCGGCGGCAAGCTGCCTCCCGTATGGCACATGGGTGAATGCGTCGACAACACCCGCGCTTCCGTCGTCTTAGGCGGTATCGCCCAGGCTGCCGGCCATGACATCAAGGACATGCCCTATGGCTTTGCCAGCCCGGAATGGTCCAACGAAAAAGGCCTCGACGCCTCTTTGGCCTTCCGCCTGTTCGGCATCAATTCCTATCACTGCGTTGAACCGCCGGTCCAAGGTTCGACGAACGTCGAAAACTTCTTAAAGCACGATACCAAAGAAACCCTCGGTTCGGTCATGACGGTCAACGTCGATCCCAAGGCACTGGCAAAACAGATCGTCGCCGACATCGAAGAAAAACGCCGCAAATTGGGCTGGGACTAATCCCTTTCTGTCGCTATTAATGATTTATATATGTAAAACGCCCGCCAAGGAAATTCCTTGGCGGGCGTTTGTCGTATATACAGAGAGAGGATATTTTGATGTTGTTTTATACGCTTACATATCGCGGCTGGCTACGATATCGACGCCGAGGCCTAAGATATCTTTGACGATGACATCGCCCGTCTTTACCGGAGCTTTGACGTGAACATCGCGCAGAGCCAGTGCGCAGTCGAGGATTTTCCCCTTGGGCAGTGTCGTCTTGGATACGACCGGTAAGAGTGGCAGTTCGCCGCCTTCAATGCTGACCGTCGACGTCAGCATGCGCTGAGGATCGGTCAATTCCTGGTGGGCATACGTTTCGCCGCGAGGACAGGTGTTGCCGGTGACGTTCGTCACTTTACCGTCTTCCAGGGTAACCGTAAGCAAGCAGCCCATAGGGCAGTTGATGCAGTTTAATTGTTTCGTTTCTACGCTCATATTATGCTTCCTCCTTTACGGAAACAGTCCAATCCGCATGATGACCTTTCGCCTTGGCAGCCGGTACGTTGACGGCAATCATTTCACTCGGTTTGGCAACGGGGAGGACTTTCGTCAGCAGCGTATCGTCACCGCTTTTCACGGTAAGGCGAACTTTTTTCATCGGTTTGCGGACACGCATGAAGAGTCGAATCGTTTCCCCTTCAGCCGTAGCGCGGACATGCTGGGGAACGCAGGTTCTGACTTCGTCAACGGCTTCAACGGCGATGTCGGCAACGTCTTCCGGAAGCTGTTCCTGTGCCTTCAGGGCTGCATACTTACCGGCGATTTCCGCTTCTTCCGATACGAAGTCGACTAAGTCGTGGACGTGGACGACATTGCCGGCTGCAAAGATGCCGGGGATGCTCGTTTCACGATGCTGGTCGACGATCGGTCCGTTGGTCAAGGGATGCATAGCGATGCCGAGGCCGCGGGACAATTCATTTTCCGGGATGAGGCCGACAGACAACAGCAGGGTATCGCAGTCGATATCGAATTCCGTACCCGGAATCGGTTTCATATGATCGTCAACTTTGGCTGCCGTAATACCGCTGACCCGATCTTTCCCGTGAATAGCCGTAATCGTATGCGACAGATACAGGGGAATATCATAGTCATAGAGGCATTGAACCATGTTTCGAGTAAGACCGTTGGAGAAGGGGCAGATTTCCAAAACGGCCTGCACTTTACACCCTTCCAAGGTCATACGACGAGCCATGATCAAGCCGATATCACCGCTGCCGAGGATGACGATTTTTTTGCCCGGCAAGTAGCCTTCCATATTGACCATACGCTGGGCAGCACCGGCGGTGAAAACGCCGGCCGGACGATAGCCCGGGATGCGGATAGCACCACGCGTCCGTTCACGGCAGCCCATAGTAAGGATGATGGTCTTGCCCTTTACTTTCATCAGGCCGTGTTCCGGACTGACGGCGGTAACGGTTTTATCCTGACCGATGTTTAAGACCATCGTATCGACGAGGATTTTGATTTCCGGTTTATCTTTGACCAAATCATAACAGCGCTGGGCATACCCGGGACCGGTCAATTCTTCTTTAAAATGATGGAGACCGAAGCCATTGTGAATGCACTGCTGAAGGATGCCGCCGGCTTCACGATCACGTTCGAGAACGAGGATTTCTTTCGCGCCGTTCTGCCAGGCGCTATATGCAGCAGACAGGCCTGCCGGGCCGCCGCCAACGATGATAATATCATAAAGTTGTTCACCCATTATGCCTTACCTCCGCTTTCTTTATTATAGAACATATAAGAATTACGCATTTCTTTCCGGACTTCCGTAACCGGGATGTTCAATTCACGGGCCAAAATCTGAGTTACACGAGGTCCGCAGAAACCGCCTTGGCAGCGGCCCATGCCGGCACGAGTACGGCGTTTGACACCGTCCACAGTGCGGGCCCCGACCGGACGATGGATGGCATCGACGATTTCGCCTTCCGTAATCGTTTCACAGCGACAGATGACGCGGCCGTAACGAGGATCTTTAGCGATAAGGGCTTTTTGGTCCGCATCGAGCATCATGCGGAAGCAGGGCTGGGCCGGACGGCCTTTTTTATAATCGGACTTAGCCGAAACACCCGTTTCAGATACGATGAGGTCCACCAGCTTTTTGGCAATGGCCGGCGCCGACGTAAGGCCCGGCGACTGGATGCCGGCAGCATGGAGCAGTCCCGTCGTTTTTTCCGACGGTCCGACGATAAAGTCGCCCGTATTGGAAACGGCGCGGACACCGGAAAATTCGGTAATCGTAGCACCGACCGGGATATTGGGGACTAAGCGGCGGGCTTTGTCCAGAATTTCGTCCATGCCGGGAATGGTAACGGCCGTATCATCCTTGTCATCTTCCGGCAGATCCTGGGCGTTAGGCCCTACGAAGACGTTGCCGTGCGTCGTAGCACAGACCAGGATGCCCTTGCCCATCTTAGTCGGCGTCGGGAAAATAGGCGAGTAAACCAAATCTTTCTGAGCCGTCTTGTCGAAGAGAATATATTCGCCGCGGCGCGGTTTAATCGTAAAGCTGTCGTCACCGGCCAGACGGCTGATATCGTCGGCATGGACACCGGCAGCATTGATGACGTACTTCGTTTCAATCGTGCCTTTATCCGTTTCAACGGCCTTTACGGCACCGCCTTCTACGACGATGTCCGTAACCTTACAGTCACGGATGACTTCGGCACCGTTGATGACGGCATTTTCCGCAAAGGCCAACGCCAAGCCGAAGGGCCAGCAGATGCCGGCTGTCGGGGCAAAGAGAGCCGCTTTGATGTCTTTACTGACATTCGGTTCTTCTTCACGCATTTCATCGCCGCTGACGATTTTCAAACCGGGAACGCCGTTAGCCTGGCCCCGGGCGAGGAGTTCTTTAAGGACTTCCATCTGTTCATCGTCGAGAGCTGCTACATATGACCCGGACCAACGAATTTCCAAATCTAATTCATCCTTTAATTCATGGTACATCGCATTGCCTTCAACATTCATCAAAGCTTTCATGCTGCCCGTAGGAGCATCGAACCCTGCGTGAAGAATGGCACTATTGCCTTTTGTCGTACCGGCTGCTAATTCCGGTTCCTGTTCAACCAGAACGGCGCGAAGATTATACTTGGATAATTCGTGCAAAATGGCTGTGCCGGTAATACCGCCGCCGATTACGACGACATCTGCTTGTTTTGTCATATTCACAACCTCTTTCTCTGTAAATGCCTTGGAGTACTATCTTTGATGCCCTTATTATATAAGTTTGTGAAAATAATTGCAAGTCTATTTTTACATTTTTTCAATTTATAGTAATGCTAATTTATCATAATCCAAAAATGAGCTATGATATATGCATTTCCCGATTTGAAACTAAGTTCATTATAATAAGAAATTTTGTAAATTTCTAAAATTATAGGGACCCGTACCGAGTCCCTATAACCGAAATAACCATCATGAAATTAGAATACGTTCAGTGCTGCAGCGACGACGTAGGCAGCGAAGGCACCGACCATCGGAGCGACGACAGGAACCCAGGCATACCCCCAATCGGAACCACCCTTACCGGCAATCGGCAGAATGGCGTGAGCCAGACGAGGACCGAGATCACGGGCGGGATTCATGGCATACCCGGTAGGACCGCCAAGGCTCATACCCAAAGCCCAGATGAGGACACCTACGATATAGGGCCCGAGGCCGGCAGGAATCTTGCCGACAGCCGGGGAAAAGATCATCCAAATAACGAACATCAAGAAGAAGGACGCGATAAATTCGCAAAGGAAGTTGGCCGGATAGTTGCGGATAGCCGGGGCCGTGCAGAAAATGCCGAGCTTCGCAGCCTTGTCTTCCGTTTCAGCCCAATGAGGCAAGTAAGCGAGCCAAACGATAGCCGCACCGAGGCTGCCGCCCAGGATCTGAACGATAGAGGTAACAATAAACTGCGGTACCGAATAGATGCCGATCATGGTTTTCCCCAAGGTGACGGCAGGATTCAGGTCACCCTGCGGTGCGCCCAAGGTCGTTGCCGTAAAGACACCGAGCATTACGGCAAAACCCCATGCCGTCGTAATACAGATCCAGCCGCCGCCCTGGCCTTTCGATTTCGCCAAGGTATTGCAGGCACAGACGCCGCCCCCAAAGACGATGAGGACCATCGTTCCGATGAATTCACCAAGTAAGTTATCGTATATCATAGCTATGCACCTCTCTGTCAGTCTTCATCACTCAGCCAATGCATTGCGTGTTTGACCGCTTTGCGCCAGCCTTTATAATAGGCACTTGATTTTTCAGGATCCATCGTCGGTTCAAAGCGATTCTGAAGTTTCCAGCTCGAGACCAGATCTTCTTTCGAATCCCAGACGCCGACGGCAAGGCCTGCTAAGTAGGCCGCACCGAGAGCCGTCGTTTCAATGACCTGAGGCCGATCGACAGGAACGCCGAGGATATCGGCTTGGAACTGCATGAGCATATTGTTGGCAACGGCGCCGCCATCTACCTTTAAAGCGGCCAATTTAATACCCGAATCGGCTTCCATGGCGCCGAGGACATCTTTCGTCTGATAAGCCATGGAATCGAGGGTTGCCCGGACGATGTGAGACTTCTTCGTGCCCCGCGTAATGCCGATAATGAGACCACGAGCATCCATATCCCAGTACGGAGCGCCAAGGCCGACGAAGGCCGGAACGACATAGACGCCATCCGAATCGGGAACCCGTTTAGCAACCCATTCCGAATCGGGAGCCGTATCGATGAGCCGCAGCCCGTCACGAAGCCACTGAATGGCCGATCCGGCGACGAAGATAGAACCTTCGAGGGCATATTCGACTTTGCCGTCAAGGCCCCAGGCAATGGTCGTAACCAAGCCGTTTTTAGAAGGAATGGGCGTCGTCCCCGTATTCATCAACATAAAGCAGCCCGTCCCATAGGTATTCTTGGCCATGCCCGGTTCAAAACAGGTCTGACCGAAGAGAGCTGCCTGCTGGTCACCGGCAATGCCGGCAATATTGACCATACCGCCGAGGATCGACGGTTCTGTCCACCCATAAATATCGCTCGACGGGCGAACTTCCGGCAGCATCGATTTCGGAACGGTTAAATATTCAAGGAGCTGGTCATCCCACTTTAGTTCTTTAATGTTGAACATAAGTGTACGCGACGCGTTGGAATAGTCCGTAATGTGAACTTTGCCGCCGGTCAACTTCCAAACGAGCCAGCAGTCGATGGTCCCAAAGAGGAGATCGCCCTTTTCCGCCTTTTCTCTGGCCCCTTCTACGTTGTCGAGAATCCATTTTACCTTAGTACCTGAGAAATAAGCATCGATGACCAGGCCCGTTTTTTCACGGAATTCATCGACCAAGCCGCGAGCTTTCAAGTCTTCACAGATTTCCGCCGTCTGACGGGACTGCCAAACGATGGCATTGTACACCGGGTCGCCGGTCTTCTTATCCCAGACGACAGCCGTTTCACGCTGGTTAGTAATCCCGATCGCTGAAATTTCATTGGCTGTCAGATTCGACTGGGCCAAAGCTTCCCGCATAACTTCAAGCATGGTGTGATAGATTTCATTGGCATCGTGTTCAACCCAGCCCGGCTTTGGGAAATACTGGGTAAATTCCTTTTGGCTGACACTGACGATATGCGATTCATTGTCAAAAATAATTGCGCGATTGCTCGTCGTGCCGGCGTCAAGAGCCATTACATACTGCTTGTTCTGCATAATACATTTCTCCTTCCATACATAACATCTGATTTTTCTTTCGCTTATTGCATATAATGCTTTACCTGTTATCATTATACATCTATCGTAATTATTTTCAATTGTATTTTTACATATTTTCAATTCTTGTATAGTATTTGTAAAGTCATGTATTTTATGCAAGATATAAGGTATATAAAGGCAGTCTCTTTTTTATTCTACCCTTTTACCTTGCAAAAGGACCGCTAAAAATGCGATAATAAAGAGAACCTTATTGTACGACTTCTGTTTTGACAACCGTGTTTTTAGAAGCACCATATTGAGGATGAATGCCTATGCAGCACGATAAGAATAAACTGGCCATCAGTGCCGCCAAATTATACTATCAGTCCAATTTCAGCCAAGCTGATATCGCTAAGGAAATGAAATTGTCCCGCCCGTCGGTGTCGAGGCTCCTGCAGTATGCCAAAGACAAGGGCTTTGTACACATCGAAATCTTCGACCCCATCGAAGACCAGAGCCAGTTGGCTCAAAAAGTAGCTGCAGCCTACGGCCTGCGCGATGTCTGCATCGCCAATGCTCCCATTGAAGATGAAGAAGAAATAAAAAAATACATCGGCCAGCGCGGCGCCGCCTATGTCAATGACATCATTCAAGACGGCGACATCATTGGCGTCGGCTGGGGGACAACGCTGAACAACCTGTCCCTTCAACTCATTCCTCACCCCTTAAAGGGCGCCCAAATCGTCCAGCTCGAGGGGGGCATCACCTTATCGACCAGCGAAACCTATGCCAATGAGATCCTGGGGAAATTCGCCAGTAATTACAGTACCATCGCCCAATACCTGCCCCTTCCGGTCTTATTTGATTCTAAGGAAGTCAAGGAAATGGTCTACCGCGACCGCCATATCAAACGCGTCCTCGAGCTCGGCCGCAATGCCAACATCGCCATCTTCAGCGTCGGTACCGTCCGCGACACGGCCCTTTTCTTCCGCCTGGGCTATGCCGATTCACAGGAAAAGAACTATTTAAAAACCCATGCCGTCGGCGACATTTGTTCCCGCTTCTTCGACAAAGACGGAAATATATCCAGTCAGGAACTGAATGACCGCACCGTCGGAATCGACCTGGATGACCTGCGTCATAAAGAATACAGCATCTTACTTTCCGGCGGCGATGGAAAAATAGCCAGTATCCGAGCAGCCTTAAAAGGCGGCTATGCCAACGTCCTCATTACTGACCAGTTCACCGCAAAAAAATTATTATCAGAATAAAAGAACGCCCTGCCGTACTACGGCAGGGCGTTTTGTCATAAGTAAGAGCTCATCAGCCTATTCCCAAGCACTGTCCGGAAGGGCTGTAATATCATCCCAAGCATTGTTAATGGCCCGGGCCATCAGTTCTTTTCCCGGCGGATCCAGATGAAGTCCGTCTAAGGCCAGCTCGGTCTTGAGTTCGCCGTCTTCATCGGCCATGCCGGGTACGATATCGATGTGAACCTGAGTATCGATATAATCGTTGACCTCGGCAATGGACCGCCGCCAATCGTCGGTCGTATCCTGGTCGAAGGCGGCCTTGATATTTTCCGGGTTGAGAGGCGGAATCGTCAGGAATACCGGTTTTATTCCGTTCTTCAGGGCTTGTTTTTTAATCGACCGGAGATCGCCGATGACTTCCCACGACGGGACACCGGCCCGCAGACTGTTCGAGCCGACGAGAACCAGTACGTACGACGGCTTGAAGGGCAGGACATCTTTTTCAAAGCGCTCGGCAGCCATGGCACTCGTATCGCCGCTTTGAGATAAATTAATGGTCGGAAAATTCAAGTACGAAGCGTAGCTGAATTCCCAATCCGTCGGCGAATAGGAAACGCTGCCGCCGCCGTGACTGATACTGTCGCCGAAAATGGCGACTTTCCCGGCTTCGGTCTTGGGACTCAGCTCGAAAGGCACGGCATCGGAATAGCCGCCGATGGCCTTCCCATCTTCATCCAAGGCCCGAACGCGCCAATAAAAAGTCTTATCGCCCCAGCGAGCCTTTTGGTCATACTGCTGGGAATACTCCGGATGGTAGACATCGATGCGGTGGATGGAAGGCCTCGTTCCGTTGGGATTTTCCGGAGCCCCGTCGAGAACTTCTACTTCATAGGACTTGGCACCGGGGACGGCAATCCAATCATACACCGGATAGAGCAGCCATTGACCGGGACCTTGATTAAAAAAAGACAAGGGTATCGGCTTTTCCCTCACCGATTTAAAAATATCGACATAGGTTTCTTCAATATCAGAAAATTCACTGACCGGGCGTCCTTTGAGGTCAAGACCGCGTACCCGCCAGTAAAAGACAGGACCAAAGAAGGTATCGGGCAGCTTCAATTCTAATCCCGTCGCATAGGCCCGCTGATCCTCCATGAACGGCTCATAGGCCGTCGCTCCCGCATCGGAAGCACCGTCTTTTTTCAAGATCTGTACATCGTACATCACGGCACCGTCAACGCGGCTCCAGCGAAGGATCGGATGACCGGCGGCCGGATTCGACTGCGGATAGTGAAGGGTGACCTGCGGTTTTCCTCGGAGCACAGGCATTTCCTCATTATCGGTCATGGCTCTCTGCCGAGCTTGTTCCAAAATCATATCCACTCCCGGGGAATGCATCGATTGACGAGCTCCGGCAAAGATACCGACACCCAGGGTCAAGGCCATGAGGGCCACGACGCAGGCAATCTGCTTATGCATCTTTATCCTTCTTTACTTGATTTTCCTTGGCCGCAGCCTTTTCTTTCGTAGCTTTATACCCGTACTTCTGTGTCCATTCTTTATCTTTCTGCTGAATATCGCCCTTGCTCAGCATCGCCGCTTTGCTGTCAACGGCTCGCTGCAAATTACCGGCAATACTCGTAACGCTGTCACCGGCAGCTCCGGTCATGATATACTGGCCGTTCAGATAGAGTTCATCGCCCCGGGTACTGATGTTCCAGGACGGATCTTTTTTATTGATGGTTTCCGTCAGCACTTTATTGTCTTTTGGCGCTTCGCCATAGACGTCGTGGAAGGACCGTGCCAAATTACCGGCTACGAGGAAGGCCCGGCGGCGCGACGAATAATCGCCCATAGCAGCCGGCGTCACGACAGGCTGCGCATTGACATAGACCGTATTGCCGCCGACTTGGACGTGGTTTCCTGACCACTGGCTCATGCGGCCGGCCAATTTTTGAATACGGCTCGACATCTGGGGATGGTTATTCGGGCTGATGACTCGTTTAAACCCTTCCTGCCATAAATCACCGTACTGTTCGTAAACGTACTGCATGGACGAAGCTGCCCCACCGACGTTATAAGCCGTGTTCTTGATGATATTGAAACCCGTTTCATCGGCCTGTTTTTCTTGGTCCATGGTAACGACTTCATTATCGATATAGTTGACAGCTACACTGCCAAGCAGTATATCGAGGACATTGGCATTGCCGCCGAGGGCTACGTCGACCAAGGTTGCAATGCCGATACTCTTCAAGACGCCGTTGACAGCATGACGCTTTTCACCGTGCTGCATTTCATGGCTGAGAGTAAAGGCCAGTTCATCATCATTTAAGGCCTCGACCATCCCGCGGTTAATCGAAATAACGCCGCCGACCGTTTCAAAAGCATTGAGTTCCTTCGAAGGATTGACGTATACGTCGTAATTTCGCTTAACGAGTCCCGTCGCCACGAGGTTGCGCTGAATCGTTTCTACTCTCCGGCTGTAGGCTTCGTCGTCAAGAACGCCGGTCTTCGCCTGGGTACTGGCCAGCATCTGTTTCTGATTCTGGTCATCCATTTTCATCAGCTGCTGACGGGCCATCGCCATGGAAGCCGCTCCATAAAGCAGGATCTGAGCTGCCGAAGCAGCAGAAACAGCGGCTACCGGAGCCACACAGAGGGTAAATCCGGCCACCATCGTCGTCAGACATTTTTTCCATCGATTCATAGTGAGTCATCTCCCTTAGGACAAACCGAAAGTTGGTCACGGCAGAGCTGCTCTTTTTTGTCTTTCGACCACTGCTTGATTTCCCATTCCCAATGCATAGCTTCGTGTTTTGTAGGAAAACCCTGGCACCAGGCCAGGGTCACAGGTCGACGGGAACGGGTATACTTAGCCCCTCTGCCATCATTGTGCGCGGCCACCCTTTTAGATACATCGAGGGTCCAGCCGGTGTATAACGACTGGTCGGCACAGCGCACCATATACGTATAATAAATCATGAAGCCTTACGCTTCAGTCGTGATTTCAACGGTATTCAAAACGACATCTTCGAGGGGTTTATCGGCGAAATCCGTCTGAACGCCGCTGATTTTTTCGACAACATCATAATTCTTAACGACTTTGCCGAAGATAGAATGATGATTCTGGAGCCACGGCGTCGGGACGACGGTGACGAAGAACTGAGAGCTCCCCGTGTTAGGGCCGGCATTGGCCATAGCTAAGATACCGGGCTGGCTGAAATCGAGGCCTTCACCGAATTCATCGGGAATGGTCTGTTTCGAGCCGCCGCGGCCGGTACCGGTCGGGTCGCCGCCCTGAATCATGAAGTCGGCAATGATGCGATGGAAAATCGTTCCATCGTAAAATCCGTCCTTGGCCAAGGTTACAAAATTTTCAACGGTAATCGGTGCTTTTTCTGCAAAGAGCTCTACCGTAAAGTCGCCGTTATTCGTTTTAAACACAGCATAGGTTTTATTATCTGACATCGTGAATTCCTCCTATTTACATATCTGTCGAATCTATTATAATATAGATTATATACATCTATATTACCGTAGAAAACCTCATTCTGCAAGCATCGTTTTCGTTTCCAAAAGGAAAGATAATTTTCATTTTGTTGTAAATGCAACGGAAATCCACATCGACTCCTGCTATACTCTACGTATACTCGATAAGAGCTGAAGACATACTAGATAACTTACGTATTCATTCATTTTTTATTGTGATAAAGATAGAGGAGGTTTTTTTCAATGACAAAAGAACAACAGATGTTTTGCTTCCAGTGTGAACAGACCGCTTTCGGTACAGGCTGTACGGGTGGTGCCGGTGTCTGTGGAAAATCGTCGGCTGAAGCCGGCCTTCAGGACAAATTGACCGGCGCTCTGATCGGTCTCGCCCGCACCTGTCAGACCGCCGTTCCGACGGCGCAGACCTACCGAGTCATTCTCGAAGGCCTGTTCACGACCGTTACCAACGTCAACTTCAACACCGAAACGACGCAGGTTATGATTGACAAAGTCCATGCTGAATCGGCCTCTCTTTCGGATTCCCCGGCTGACGACTACGACATGAGCGGCCTGTGGAATGCCGATGAAGACATTCGCTCCTTGAAATCACTCATTCTCTTCGGCATGCGCGGCATGGCAGCCTACGCCTATCATGCCCTGATGCTCGGCAAATCCAGTGACGAACTGGGCGCATTCTTCATCAAGGGCCTTTCGGCCTTGAGCGAAGACTGGGGTATGGACGAACTGCTTCCTATCGTCATGGAAACAGGTAAAGTCAACCTGACCTGCATGGCCCTCCTCGACGAAGCCAACACCTCGACGTACGGCACACCGGTTCCGACGACAGTTCCCTTGACCATCGAAAAAGGCCCGTTCATCGTCGTTACCGGCCACGACCTTAAAGATATGGAACGCCTCCTCCAGCAGACAGAAGGCAAGGGGATCAACGTCTACACCCACGGCGAAATGCTCCCGTCCCATGCATATCCGGAACTGAAAAAATACAAACACCTCAAAGGCAACTTCGGCACGGCTTGGCAGAACCAGCAGAAAGAATTCGACGGCGTCCCCGGCGCCTTCCTGTTCACGACGAACTGCCTCATGCCTCCCAAGAAGTCTTACATCGACCGCGTCTTCACGACGGAAGTCGTTTCCTTTGACGGCGTAACCCATATCGGCGAAGACAAGGACTTCACGCCGGTCATTGAAAAAGCCCTGGAACTCGGCGGCTATAAAGAAGAACAGCACTTCACCGGCATCAACGGCGGTACAACGGTTACGACGGGCTTCGGCCACGGCACGGTTCTGTCCGTTGCCGACAAAGTCATCGAAGCTGTCAAAGCCGGCGCCATCAAACACTTCTTCCTCGTCGGCGGCTGCGACGGCGCTCGCCCGGGCCGCAACTACTACACCGACTTCGTTCAGCAGACCCCGGCCGATACGGTCATCTTGACCCTGGCCTGCGGCAAATACCGCTTCAACGACCTCGATCTCGGCACCATCGGCGGCTTGCCGCGCATCATGGATATGGGCCAGTGCAACGACGCATACAGCGCTATCCAAGTCGCCGTCGCCTTGGCGAAAGCCTTTGACTGCGGAGTCAACGACCTGCCTTTGACCTTAGTCCTCTCGTGGTACGAACAGAAGGCTGTCTGCATCCTCTTGACCCTCCTCTACTTAGGCCTGAAAAACATCTACCTCGGACCGACACTGCCGGCCTTCCTCTCGCCGAACGTCCTCAACTACTTAGTTGAAAACTTCAACATCTCCCCGACGACGACGCCGGAAGCCGATTTGAAAAAAATCTTAGGCTAATATACACCAAGACCCTGTCTCACAAGGACGGGGTCTTTTTTGTATGCCAATTTATTTTTTACAGAGCCTCCTCATATCAATGAATAAACTCATTCCCCATTACGGAATTCAAATTTTTACATTTCATGTTCCCGTGAAAGGCGAAAAAAAACACGTATCACCATCTTAGAACTCTGTAAATCCGGCAAAGTTCGTAAATTATTAGCCGCTGACAAGGAGCGCAACGGAATCCATCAGCCCCTTAATAGTCGCATCAAGCTGACACGGTAATCGAGTCTTTGTGTTATAAACGCTTGATAAATATAACCAAATTATTACATCACAATTACAGTAAGGTGTCTAAAGGTTTACATTTTCCGTGTACAGTTTAAGGGTGAATAAAATTTTCGATACGGCAGGGACCGTTGTTACGCTGAAAACGGCCCGCTATTCAGAAGGAGCCAAGAAATGAAAATCAACAAAACGACTCATCTATGGAAACGTCACCTGACTACGATGCTAGCCGTTACGGCTGTCTGTTCAGCCGTCGCGGCACCCTTGACGGCCCTGGCAGCTACCCAGACCGTAGACGACATTGCCATGAAGGCAAAAAATGCCTTTAACACATCGACAGAAACGCGCAGCTTTAAAGACGCCGGACTGGTACCAGGCAAATCTAACTCAGAATTCAGCACGGCCATCGGCAACATAGGGTTTAGCACCCCATCGATTGGCAGCAATTCGAAAATGAGCGTCTCCATCGGCGACGTCGCCAAAATCGGAGACAATGCCAAAGGCTCCACCGCAGTTGGCTATAACAGCTCCATTGCCAAAGGGGCTGAACAGAGCGTAGCTATCGGAGAGAGCACGTCGGTCAGCAAACAATACAGTATCGCCGTTGGCAAAAGTGCAATCGTAGATACGCAGAATGCCATTGCCATCGGTACCAGCGCAAAAATTTCTTCCGGCGCCGTCAATAGTATCGCTATCGGCGGCCTCCATGAATATGACAGCGAAGGCGGTCTCGGCGGTGGCGGTAACTACCTCATCGAAGCGAATGCAAAAAACAGCACCGTCATCGGGACGGCAGGTCTCAGCCAGTCTGAAGGTGGCACGGCCATCGGTGAAGGCGCCCGCGTCACCTTCAATGCTGTCGATTCCGTAGCCCTCGGGCATAACAGCCGGGTAAGTGCCTCCGACATCAAGGACAGCGATAGAAACGGTGTCGTTTCCGTCGGCAGTTCTTCAAAAGATGCCGACAGCAATCCCATCACGCGGCGCCTGATTAACGTATCTGACGGCATCAACGATACTGATGCTGCAACAGTCGGCCAGATGAATACGGCCATCGCTGAAGCTGCCAAGACGGCAACACAGGGCGTAGATGACATTACCATGAACACGACTGATGCCTTTAATAAATCGACAGAAACGCGCAGCTTCAAAGATGCCGGCCTGGTACCGGGAAAATCGAATTCTAAACTGAGCACGGCCATCGGCAATACCGGCTTTGGTGAGCCATCCATTGGCAGCCATTCAAATATGAGCGTCTCCATCGGCGATGCCGCTAAAGTCGGTGACTATGCAGAACGATCCACAGCCGTCGGTTACAACAGTAAGATTTCTGAAGATGCGAAACAGAGTATCGCCATCGGGGAAAGCAGCTCGGTCAAAAAGCAGGAGAGCATTGCTGTCGGCAAGAGTGCTGCCGTAGAGACGCAGAACGCCATCGCCATCGGTACCCATGCTAAAATCGCTGCCGGCGCCGTCAACAGCGTCGCCATCGGCGGGCTCTACGAATATGATGACGAAGACGGCCTCGGCGGAGGAGGCACCTATCTCGTCGAAAGTAATGCCAAGAACAGTACCGTCATCGGTGCAGCCGGTCTCAGTCAGTCCGAAGGCGGTACGGCCATCGGCGAAGGCGCCCGGGTTACAGAGAATGCCGTAGATTCCGTGGCCCTGGGTCATGGTAGTGAAGTAAATGCCTCCGACATCCAGGACAGCGATAAAAACGGCGTCGTTTCCATGGGGATTACAAAAAATGTCGATGGCAGTCAGGTCACACGGCGCCTGATCAATATCTCTGACGGCATCAACGCCACAGATGCGGCGACCGTAGGACAGATGAACACGGCTATCGCCAATACACAAAGCACAATGACCGGCGACATCACGGCCAATACGATAGCCATTGAGCAGAACAGCGCCTCCATCGAAACCAATACCCAGCGCATCGGCTCCGGCACTTTAGCCAATGGTGCTACAGATTTAACCAGTGCGATCAATCAAAATACCACCTCCATTCAAACTAATGCCGCCGCCATTGAGCAGAACAGCACCTCCATCGAGAGAGTGACTACCCGCGTCAACAGCCTGGGGCGGGAAGTCGACAGTGTCGGTGCCCTTTCTTCTGCTTTAGCAGGCCTGCATCCGATCGATTACGATGGCACATCCCGCTTCCAAATCAGCGCCGCTGCCGGTACCTATGACGGAAAACAAGCCTTGGCACTCGGTGCCTTCTATCAGCCGCACCGCGATATCATGTACTCCCTCGGTGCCTCCAGCACCTTTGGCGGAGACCGAAAAGCGGCCGGCAACATCGGCGTTACCTTCCGCGTCGGACCGGGCAGTCCACAAACGGCTCCCCAAAATGCCAGTGAAATAGAAGCACTTCGGGCAGAAGTAGAGCAACTGAAAGCCGAAATCCGAGAACTGAAAACAAAATAATTACGGCAGATGACAAACCGGCCTTTTTGCCGAATCCCGCTGCTATGAAGGCGTCCATACGAATGACGAACCCAGAGTCATTCGCTGCCGCTCCGGCAGATCTGGCCCGAAGTAACGATAAAAAAAGAAGATGCCGTCTGGAAATAAAAAATTTCCAGACGGCATCTTCTTTTTTTATTCAGGATGTACTTATAATCCCTATTTTTTATTTTAGACTGCCATAGAAGGGCCTATAAAAGCCACACTGTGCAAGATATGGTATAATAAGGAAAATTCTTACGGGAGATGACATTCATGAACGACATCATTGAAACCTATGTACGCCGGAACCAAGACCAATGGCTGGAGCTCCTCAAAACGATTATTTCCATCCCGTCGCCGACGGGCCGGGAACAAGTCAAAGGCAAATGGATCTTACAGTATCTCCACAGTCTGGGCGCCGACGGAGCCTACCGTGATGACAACAGCAACATCCTCTATCCCTGCCGGCTGAAAAAGGGCCAGAAAGCGGCCTTGTATACGGCCCACATGGATACGGTCTTTGAAAGGTTGTCCGAGATACCGATTCACCAATCAAAAAATATCTTGTCGGCCCCGTCGTGCAGCGATAACAGCGCCAGCATTGCCGGCCTGTTATTCATCATCAAGATGATTTTCGACTTAAAGCTGACACCGCCTCAGGGTATCCTCTTCGCCTTTGACGTCGGCGAAGAAGGCTTGGGCAATCTCAAGGGCATTCGCCAAATCATGACCGACTGGGCCGGCCGCATTTCTGAAGTCGTCGCCGTCGACTGCACCTTCGACACCTTCGTCGCCACGGCCGTCGGCTCCCGGCGCTATGAGGTCACCATCGAAACGCCGGGCGGCCACAGCTGGATGGGCTTTGGGAACGCCAATGCCATCGCCGCGGCCGCATCCGTCATCGATTCGCTTTACAGCCTCTCGCTCCCGGCCGAACCCAAGACGACTTATAACGTCGGCACCATCAGCGGCGGCACGACGGTCAATTCCATTGCCGCGAAGGTTCGCTTCACCGTCGATCTTCGTTCGGAAGACGGAACTTCTCTCGACAGCCTCGACAAGGCCTTCCGCGCCCTCTTAGAAAAGCCGTCCCGTGATGTTCGCATTTCCTTAAAAAGCATTGGCGAACGGCCGTGCAGTCAAGTCGATCAGAATCCCCTCGTCCGGAGGATTACGGCCATCCGTAAACAGCAGGGCCTGACCACAACCTGCATTGCCGGAAGTACCGATGCCAATATCCCTTTAAGCTTGGGGATCCCGGCCATTTCCTTCGGCTTTTGCCGCAGTCGCCGCGAACACACCTTAGAAGAGTCCCTTGACATCGATACCTTTATCCCGGGGATGATGCAGATGCTGGCCTTCATGGGCCTATAACGGCGTTACTTTGCCGCCATCAGTCAGTTTTACGGTCTTGCCTTTGAGCCAGGCATTAGCCGCATTGCCCTTATCGTAGTAAATCGTATGGCCATTGCTGCGGATGTTGCCGAGAGTCGTATCACTGTCAGTCAAAGCTGCGACGTAGGAGTCGCCGGTCACGTTCCAAACCGACGAGGCATCGAGAGAAAGGCTGGCCGATTTAGCCGTGTGATTTGGATTCATGGCCCCGCTCCAATTCGAGCCGTCTGTCAAGCTGACGGAAACGGTACTGATTTTATTGGCGATGACGTCACCGCTGAGAGTTTGTTTGGCTGCCGTAAATTCAAAGTCACCGCCGTTTGAACCTTCCGTTCCCCAGCGGTCGCTGGCGACTTCGATGAGATTCTTGTTCTTCGGCGATTCAATGACCGTATTGGTCAGGCTGGCCACGGCCTTGGTATTGGTGATGTAGAACATAGCTCCGTCAGAATAGTTGCGAAGCGTCGAATTTTTAGCCGTAAAAGAAGCTGTCCCCGTCCCGGCATCGCCGGAAAAGCTCTGGTAGAGCATGACGCCGTGGTTCTTATATCCGGTGAGGGTCGAGTCTTCTATGAAGATGGAATTCTTTCCTTCGACGCAGGCGATTTCACTGCCTTTGGCGACGCCATTGCTCTTCGTGAGAACGATGTTGCCCGTCGAATAGATGACCGGACTGCCCTCCCCGCTCGTCGAAAGGGTACTGCCCGTGGCGTAGACATTGCCTTCACCCCGGTCGGTCGCCAAGGCCGCGCAGTGAGCCCCTGCCGTCGTAATGTCTACGTTTTCACCATGAATCGTACCGCCGTACGTCGCGTCGAGGCCGCGGGACGAATTGCCTTTGGTGTTAATCTTAATGTCTTTAACAGTGACGACTGCATTTTTTCCCGTCGCAAAGACGGCATTGGCCCCTTCGGCATCAGAAGTGACCGTAGAGTCGGTAAGGGACGCCGTACTGTTCGAAACGAGGAGGACAGCATTCTGACCGTTAAAATTACTGCCGTCTTCACTGGTCGTATGTCCCGTCTTGGAAAGGCGAACCTGCTTCAAGGTCACGTCAGCGCCTTGTTCTGCCAGGACGGAATTTTCATCGGCCTCATCAGCCGTGATATCCTGATTGACAAGAAGCACCTCTTTGCCCGTAATCCGCTGCGCAGCGGTAAATTCCGACAAGGATTTTCCCTGCTGTCCCTGAGGCGGCATGCCTTGGGGCGGCATCCCCTGTGGCGGCATCCCTTGGGGAGGCATGCCCTGCGGCATCGCCCCGTTCGAAAACGGTACATCCAAGGCCGATACGACACCAAATCCTAAAGACATAGACAGGCAGACAGCAGCTGCCAGTTTGGCCATATTCTTCGTCATTTTCATAACCATCATCCTTTCTTGTTTTACCCGATTATATACCTCGTCGATAACACCGAAGTAATGGCCCGTGCACAATACAGACACAATATAAAAGCAGCCGCAGTGAAGATATGGCAATTTTTTTCACGTCCCAAAACAATATCCTTAGCCCATTTCCTCACCGGTAGTGACATAACAATCACGAAATTAAACCAAAAAACAGTCTTTAACGCAAAACTCCCTCCATAAATCAGGCCTTATAAGGCAGACTCACGGAGGGAGTTTTTAATCATTCACGAAGTATTCTTTATGATTTATCGAGCGTTCGCTGCGCCTCGGAAAATCGTGCCGCGGCTGGCGTCAACGGTGACGACTTCACCATTATTCAAGGTATCCGCAGCATGTTCTGCACCGACGACGGTCGGAATGCCGAGAGTGATGGCAACGATGGCCGATTCACTGGTAAGGCCTGCTTCTTCAGATACGATAGCGCTGGCGCGTTTCATGTATTCTACAAAGTCTGCACGAGCAGCGCGGAGAACCAGGATGCAGCCGTCCGTGAAGTTCTTTTTCAAGTCTTCCAACGATTCGGCAACGCAGACTTTGCCGATAGCCGAGTTGCGGCCGATACCGGTACCGCGAAGGAGGACGTCACCGACGACCTGAACGCGAATCATGTTTGTCGAACCGGCTTTCGCAACGGGAACGCCTGCCGTCAGAACGACGAGGTCACCGGCCTTGATGAGGTCGTTGTCGAGGGCTGCAAAGATGGCATTGTCGACGACAGCATCAGAGTCAACGGCTTCTTTCCCGTTAATGGCCTGAACACCCCAGTTGAGCTGTAAGCGGCGAACAATGGCTTCGTGCGGAGATACGGCAACGATGGGGCAGTCCGGACGGAATTTAGAAATCATCTGGGCTGTGCCGCCGCGTTCGGTCGAAGCGATGATAGCTGCAGCATGGAGGTCTTTGGCAATCTTAACGACGGCTTTGCCGATGGATTCGGTCGTCGTAGCCGATTCACAATCGTCATCTTCAAAAGGTCTCGACGTAAAGTTGCTTTCCGTAAAGGTAGCGACGCGAGCCATGGTTTCAACGGCTTCTACCGGATAGAGACCGCCGGCCGTTTCGCCGCTGAGCATGATGGCATCGGTGCCGTCGATGATGGCATTGGCAACGTCACTCGTTTCAGCACGAGTCGGACGAGGGTTGTTGCACATCGATTCCAACATCTGAGTTGCCGTGATGACCGGTTCACCGGCTTCATGGCATTTGCGGATGAGGACTTTCTGGAGCATCGGGACTTCTTCTGCCGGTACTTCGACACCGAGGTCACCACGGGCGACCATGATGCCGTCGCTCATCTTAATGATTTCATCAATATTATTGACAGCAGCCTGACATTCGATCTTAGAAATGATCTTCATTTCGCTGTTGTGTTTTTCAAGCAGTTTGCGGATGGTAAGGACGTCTTTGCCGCGCTGAATGAAGGAAGCCGCAATGAGGTCCATATTCATACGGCAGCCAAATTCAATATCGGCAGCATCCGTTTCAGAGACAGCCGGAAGGTTGATGGCGATACCCGGTACGGCAACGCGCTTACGGTCGCTCATCTTACCGCTGTTGAGGATTTTCGTATGAATATCTTCGCCTTCGACGCTGACGACTTCGAGGTTTACCAAACCATCGGATAAGAGGATATGGTCGCCGGCCTTAACGTCCTGGGGCAATTCTTTATAGTTCATAGAAGCAATCGTTTCGTCGCCTTCTACGTCACGAGCGGTCAAGGTAAATTCATTGCCGGCTTCCATCATGATCGAGCCGTTTTTGAATTTGCCCAAACGGATTTCCGGGCCTTTCGTGTCGAGGAGCAGTGCTACGGGGATTCCCAATTTTTTGGAAGCAGCTCGAACCATGTCGATGCGCTGTTTATGTTCTTCATGAGACCCGTGGGAGAAGTTAAAACGGGCAACGTTCATGCCGGCTTTAATCATCTTTTCAATAATTTCCGGAGTATTAGAACTGGGGCCTAAAGTGCAGACGATCTTGGTTTTTTTTAGCATACAGATATCTCCTTTTCTACTCACATAGACGTAACGATTTACGTTTCTGTTCCCAGTGGTACGATTTTTGTCCCACCAGTGCAATATACGGCTATTGCTCACTTGCGATTGTACCGTATTCCCCCAAATATTGCAAGATAAAAAGAGGGGAGACTTTATAAATTCCCCCTCTTTTTGTTATCTTTTTGTTAGAATCACCAAAGGTGAACCCGCTTCGCGGGTGCCACGTACATTCCATCTCCCGATGTGATTCCATAGGCTTTATAAAAGCCGTCCGTCGCCGATAAGGCACCGTTGACACGAGCTTCACCAATTGGATGGGGATCGTTCTGAATCAAGTACAGCAACATTTGATCGGTCATCTTAGTTGCAAAAATAGCCGCAAAGGAATGGTAGATATCGCGCAGGACGGTTTCATCGCCCTTAGCAAGCTCCGTTGCAACCGACAGGCCGCCGCAGTCGGCAATAGCTTCATTGCTGACCAACTTCCCATTTTCATGGAGACCTTTGCCGACGGTATAGTTATCGTAATAAGGACCAAAAGCAGCAGACAGTTTCTGAAAGGCCTCAGAATCCCTTCTCGTCCACCAGTTTTTTAATCGTCCTTCACTGTCATACTTACTGCCATTGGGATCAAAGGCATGAGATATTTCATGGCCGATGACGACGCCGATACCGCCGAGATTGGCACCGCGCGAAGCCTTAGCATCATAGAACGGAGCCTGGAGGATACCGGCCGGAATGGTGATGCTGTTGTTTTCGGGAATATAGGCGGCGTTGACGTCCTGAGGGGCAAAAGCATACCACTTGTCGGGATTAAAATTCGTTCCCAAAAGAGCATGGACCTGCTGCCGTTCTAATACGCTGTTATGCATGATATTGGTCAGTAAGTCACCGCCGTCTTGAGGCGCAATGACGTCGGGCATGCTTTCAATGATCGGTTTGTCATCGTCTGCCGGACCCCCTACGAAGACGCGCAAACTGTTCAGTTTTTCAATGGCCTTGGCCCTCGTTTTGGGACTGAGCCAGTCGTTGGCCTCAAGGCGCAGTTTGTAGACGTCCCTAATTTCCCGAATCATGTCCTTGACATCGTCCACGACCGCCGCCGTACTGTGATTTTTCATATAAATCTGACCGACTTCATAGGACAGCACGAATTGGACCATACGGCTGGCGCCTTCCTTGTCGGTATGGGCTTTGGCAATGCCGAAACGCTGGCGCAAATAGTCACGCTGAAGGTCGCGCAGTTTGATATGAGCCATAGGGGCAAAGCCGTTATATACCTGGTAAACGGCATAACTCTTTAAGAGGTCTAAATTATCGGCCGTATAGAGCGCATCGAAGTGCTGTAAATAATCGGGATTTGACAGGAAAAACTGTTTTTCTTTTGTCAAATCAAGGCCGGCCAATATCGTTTGAGCCCCCATATGGGGCATGAGTTTTTTTAGCTCACCTTGCGATACGAGCCGATTCTGGACGGTCACGTCATTTCGCTGTTCACTGGTCAAGAGATGGGGCCCCAGTTTTTGTTCCATGGCAAAAATAGCTTCGCTGTGGGCTGCCGCCTTATCCGGCGTTTCTCCGGCCTCTTCCAAAACGTGGGCAACGTAGTCACGATAAGCCTTCCAGGCGCCGGGTTGAGGTTCTTTTTCCAATTCATCTCGCGTAAAAGACGGCTCGGTCACAAGGATTCGGGGAATATAGCGCAGACCGGTTGAAATGCGGTCTGCCGTATAGTCGATAAAGACACCGGCCCCTGTCTTTTCACTCACGTTCTGAAGGGCCTTGGTCAACTCGGTCAGATTCCTTGCCTCTTTGATGGGGTCCGTCAAAGCCTTCAGCTTCCCCGGAGCCGTTTCATTTCGTTTTTCATTATCCAAGGCGCTGACATAGAGGTCGGCGATTTTCTGTTCCGGAGAGCCTTTCGGATAGGTTCCCTGTTTTTCCGCAATGGCTTCCACCTCTTTCCTTAAGGCCTTTTTATTTTCTAAGGAGCGTTCCGAAAACCACGACCACGAGGCCTCTGTCGGCTCGATTTTCTTTTCCTGTAAGACGCCGTGATTGACAGCCTGATAAAAATTATCCTTCTCTGAGACATCCGCAGCATAGACCGCACCGAAGCCCATGAGACTCATCAAGATGACCGCGGCGAGCTGCCGTTTTATACTGCCTTTCATAACTGCACCATCCTCTCCAAGATTCAAGGCTCTCCTTTGAGAGCTGCTTTTTGCCACCACCAAAACTTACTGCAGTGCCGGATCTGCAACGCCGTTGGCGGCAAAGGCCGCCGCCCGATCACGACAGGTTCCGCAAACACCGCACGGTTTATCGCCGCCTTCGTAGCAGCTCCAGGTCAGTTCATAGGGTGCCCCCAGGCGCAGCCCTTCTTTCACGACACCGGCCTTATTTAAGGACAATAACGGCGCTTCTAAATGGCAGGTTCTTCCTGATCCCTCGTAAATAGCCGTATTCATAGCCGTCTCAAATTCCGGGGTACAGTCGGGATAAGCCCGTCCGGCCGCATCGTCGGCATGGGCTCCGTAATAGATCACTTCGGCGCCGACACTGACGGCAATGGCTGCGGCAAAAGACAAAAACAATCCGTTTCTAAAAGGGACATACGTATCGACTGTCCCTTCTCCTCCCTTTTCTGCTAATTGGTCGGCGTAGGATTCCGCGGCGATTTTCTTGTGACTGCCTTGTAAGAGCGAACTGTCGCTTAAAGAAAAGGCCTGGGATAAATCGACTTCTCGATGAGCGACGCCGTAATGAGCCGCAACGTTTCTGGCCGATTCCAATTCCTTGGCGTGCTTCTGTCCGTAATAGGACGTCAGCGCTAAGACGTCTTCTTTCTTATATTTTTCTAAGGCCATGGCCAGACACGTCGTCGAGTCGACGCCGCCGCTGAGCAGTACTACACATTTCATAAAAAGCCTCCTAATGGATAATTAAGTTTCTCACAGCTCCCCGGCTGTCACTTTGACCGTTTTCCCTTGCCGAACGATGCAGACGATACCGATTAAAATCATGACCATGCCGATGAGGGTCATCATCGTCAGCGGTTCATCCAGGACCAAGACGCCGCTGATGACGCCGACGACGGGAACGCCGAGGATGGCGATTGCCGCCTTGGCCGCTTCGATTTGGGTCAGGAGATAGTTCCACATGAAAAAGGCCAGGGCCGAAGCCATGACGCCGTTATAGAGCAGACAACCCACGGCCAGTGGCGTCCACTGGATCGTCCCGCTCTCCATAACCGCTGCCTGAATCCCCAGGGCCAAGGCGCCGACGACCATCTGCCACGTCGTGTATTGAATGAGGTTACAGTCATTAGACCTCATGCGGCGGTCCTGAATTTTAACAATAATTCCCGCTGCCGCCCAAGCAGCTGCGCCGACCAAAGTCAGTACGACAAGGGATACATCGCCGCCGCTGTCGACATTCATGAGCAGACACATACCGGCCATACTGACGATGATGCCCATGACTTTTCGCCGTGTCAAGTGCTCACCCAAAAAGAAATGCGCCATCAAGGCCATCCACACGGGCATGCTGTAATTGAGGACGGCGACGAGTCCCGCCCCTAGGGTTACCATGCCGATTTGAATGGCCGCCGTATTGACGGCAATCTGCAAAAATCCCGTAATGGCAATCCACGGCCAATAGCGACGCGGCGGTATCGGCAGTTTCAACCAAAAACAGACCGCCAACAGTACCAAGGCCCCGATAATGAATCGGTAGCAGGAAAAGGTAACCGGCGGAAAAAAGAGATTGGCTTCTTTCATGACGACCCAGTTGAAGCCCCAAACCAGATAAATGGCAGCTAACAGCTTAATCACCGCACTCCCTCCCATGACAAGTATATATCTCCATTATAACGGTTCGCATCCGATTTGTCGCGGTCAAGATATACCATGTATCTTATAAGTCGATGTATGCCGATAATTTAAATCATTATATGGATAATCTAGTCGTTACCGCAGCCATGTCGTCTCGGGTGTCGACATCGAAGAGTTCGGCCTCATCTGCCGGATAATAGGTCCATGTATGGTCAGATTGAATCAACCGACGGCCCCCGACATCACCGGAAAGAGCCAAGAGTTCATCTTTGCAGGAGGCGCGGAACAAGGCCGGGCTGCACCGCCGCTCGCCATTGTGCATACAACCGACAGCCGCACCGGAGGCGATAAATTGACGCAAAAAGAGAGAAATCGTCTGCCCCGTCAAGAGTGGCTGGTCTGCCGGGAAAAAGCCCCACACATCCCGGTCGGGATAAGTGCCGACGCCGATTCGAATCGAAGCAGCCATACCTTCTAAGGCCTGAGGGTTCCAAAGGACGTCGATATGTTTTCTTCGGCAGGCCTCGGCAATATCATCATGGGCGGTAACGACGGCGACGGAACAGTCAATACCGGACAATGGCAAAAAAGCCTGTGCCCCCTGACACAGGCTGGTAAGCCCATAGGAATATAAAGGTCGGCTCGCTGCCACAGCCGATAGTTTATTGCCTCCGAAACGACGGCCAAATCCCGACGCCATAAGGATTAATTGTATCTTCACAGTAGATTCCTCGCTTCCTCTTCATAGGCCGTCATACGTCCCGGCCGCGACAGATGCTGCAAGATTCGATGGCCGCACTGAAAGAGAGCTTCGTCATCAGCCTGATTCAGGATGACCGTCGTCCGGTCCCAAAAGGAGCCGAGGCGGGCCAAGCAACCCTCTTCAACAATGTGAGTCATGAGAGGCTCCGTAATCACCGTATCTTCCAGAAGGCCCAATAAGTCATGACGAAAGCAGGCTTTTCCGGCGGTCAGTCCCAGTGCCGAAAGTCCGGCCAGACAGTAAACGGTATCGCTGTTTTCGGGAATCACCGGTTCATGAGGTCCCATGACCTTCAAAGGCATGCGACGCGATCCGTCGCCTTCAACTAAAACGAGGTCTGAAAGCTCGCAAAGAGCCTCGTAAACACCATCGCCGGGATAGGTTATTTTCCCATTATCAAGGGCTGTGCCGACGACGATAATGCCGTCCCTCTGCCACTGCTCCTTCCAGCCCGCCGGCAGGTCACCGGGGACGAATCCCTGTCGCGGCCGCATCATATGAGTCGTCGTAACGACAGCCACTTTTTTTCCTAATTGCCGCGCCTTCAAGGCCCGAAAAAAAATCGTCGTCGTCTTGCCCCCGGCCCCGACGTAGGTCTCGATACGGGCCGTCATAAGGACTTGGGCCGGTGCTTTTCCCGCCCTTCCCGCCTGGCTCGGACGGCGATCATTTCAGCGGCAATACTAATGGCGATTTCAGCCGGCGTTTCCGCTGAAATCGCCAGGCCGATGGGACCATAGCAGGCGTCGATATCGGCTTCGGAAAATCCGTCGGCCAAGAGTTTCCCTTTAACAAAGGCCAATTTGCGGCGACTGCCGATGACGCCGAGATAGTGTGGCCGAATAGGCAGGATCTGCCGCTGAACGTCGTAATCACCGTGGTGGCCGCGGGTCATGACGCAAACGTAATCATCGGCCGTGATGCCAAGGTCTTCCGGTAATTCCCTATAATCGACCAGACGCACCGCCGCGGCCTGGGGAAATAAATCGCTCTTTGCAAATTCCGGGCGGTCGTCGATGACGATACAGGAAAAATCGATGCCCGAAAGAACGGGTACCAGGGCCTGAGCCACATGGCCGCCGCCAAAGATAAAGACCCGACCCGGCAACGCCAAACGCTCATGATACAGGCAGCCGTCTCCGACATCCGTCATCCCGGCAGGATGACGGCGGCACCAGGCGGCATCGACGGACTGTAAGGACGCCATCTTGCCGCAGCCGATCACCGAATCGGTAATGACGGCCATGCCCCAATGACCCACGTCGCCGATATCAAAGACCAGCCACGAAGCGGTCTTATGCTGTAAGGACGAAATCATCGCCGCCAGTACCTCAAAGACCTTCGGCAAAGCCGGGTCGAAGTACTGGCAAAATACCGTCAATTCGCCGCCGCAGGCGGCATCGATGTCTTCCACGTCATTGGGATGAAGAATAAGACGGCGAAAGTCAGACCGTTTTTCAGCCAAACAGGCTTTGCCGCATTCAATGGCCAAGTGCTCCTGATAGCCGCCGCCGACCGTCCCCATCGTCGTTCCATCAACAAAGACGACCTGATGGCTTCCGATACCGCGCGGCGTCGAACCTTTTCGCTCGACAACGGTCAGGAGAACAGCCGGGCGGCCGGCCTTTAGATTTTCATATAATGCTGTATATATCCGTTCCATAATCATCACCTGTAAAGTAGTAAAATATCGTCCCCCCTAAGTGTTAAGCGGTCCGGCAGGATATCGGGCCGATCCGGTTTGGCAAAGCGCCACCAAATATCGGGCGTCGCCAGAGACTGACGGGGATAACGGAATTTAACGATCCATTCAAAAGGCTGTTCAATCTCTTCCGTAATGACGATGGGCAGGGAATTTGCTCCTTCGCCGCCGTGAAATGCGTGCGCTCTGATTCCGATAGCGCAGAGATCGTCCCCGACAGGTCGTCCTTCCGTCTGAAGGGTGACTTGCCAATCGGGGATGAATACCGATTCCGACCCGCTTTTTCTGGCCGAGACGATATTCTTACAGCCCGTCAAAACAGCTGCCGCCTTGGACTGAGGATTGGCAAAGAGTTCCTTTGTCGGCCCCACAGCCGACACCCGGCCGCCATCGAGGACGGCAATGGAATGGCAGAGCTGATAGGCCTCATCACGGCTGTGGGTAACTAAGATAACATCCTTGGGAAATTCTGCCAAGAGAGCCTTCAGTTCCGTAATGACTTTTTCCTTTAAATAGCTGTCCAAGGCGCTGAAAGGTTCATCCAATAGGAGAATATCCGGTTCATTTACCAGAATTCTTGCCAAAGCGACCCGCTGCTGCTGACCACCGGACAGCTCTGCCGGCTTCTGCCCTTCAAGGCCCGTAAGGCGCATCCGTTCCATCATGGACTTCACCTGCTTCCGAGCCAGGTCCCTTGTCGACGAGCGGACGCCGCAGCGAATATTTTCTTCGACAGTCATGTTGGGAAATAAGGCATAATGCTGAAAAAGATAGCCTACCCGCCGCCGGGCAACCGGGACGTCGATGCCTCGTTTACGATCAAAGAAGATCCTCCCTCCGACGGAGATGTGTCCTTCATCAGGCGTTTCAATGCCGGCCACGCACTGCAGTGTTTTGCTCTTCCCGCAGCCGGAAGCCCCGAGAATTCCAAGGATACCGCCTTGATGATGAAGGGCTACATCGAGGGTAAAGGACCCCCAGTTTTTATAGACCGAAATATCAATCATGCCGGGCGCCTCCTTTCACGGCTATGCTTTTCAAAGAGGTTGACCGTCATCAAGACGACGGCACTGATGGCGATGTTGACCAAGACCCAAATGAAGGCACTGTACTCATCATTGGTCCGCCATAATTGGTACACCGTCGTCGAAATGGTCGCCGTATGCTTGGGGATATAGCCGATAAGCATGCTCGTCGCCCCATATTCGCCGAGAGCTCTGGCAAAGGCCAGGACCGTGCCGGCCATGATGCCCTGTTTGCAGTAGGGCATGCGGATATGCCAGAAAATAAAGGTGTCCGACAACCCCAAGGTCTTTCCACTCCAAGCCAGTGTTTCATCGAAGCTTTCAAAGGCCCCCCGCGCCGTGCGGTACATGAGGGGAAAGGCGACGACAGCCGATGCCAGGACGCCGCCGTACCAGGTCATGACGAAACGGATGCCGGTCTCATTGAAAAAGATACCGACGGGATGCTGGAGTCCAAAGACCAGGAGCAGCAGCCAGCCGCAGACCGTCGGCGGCAACACCAGGGGCAGGGTCAGGACGACGTCGAGAATTCCTTTTAAGACCCGCGGCAGCCGTGCCACATAGTAAGCCAAGGCGATGCCGCTAAAAAAGACGATGACGCAGGCGATAGCCGCAATGCGCAGGCTGTTCCAAAGGGGATACCAATCCATAGTCGACCACCTTTAGCCGACAGGGCTGAACCCGACGCGCTGGAAGATTTTCATCGCTTCGGCACCCTTGAGATAATTCAAGAAATCCTGTGCCTCCTGCTGATGCTTACTGTTCTTCATGACCGCTGCCGGATAGATGACCTGACCGCACATGTCTTTCGTCGCTTCATCGAGCGGTTTCAGGTCAGCACTGAAGGCATCAGTCGCGTAAATGATGCCGGCGTCGGCACTGCCTTCCCGGACTTGAGTCGTGACCTCCTTGACGTTGGAACCGTAGGTAATGTGACCGGCCTCGGCAATGGCCTGTTCATCGAGGTTGTAGAATTTCAAAATTTTCTGCGTATACTGACCGACAGGGACGTCACTGTTTCCCATAACCAGCCGGATGGAACCGTCGCTTAATTTCGCGGCCATGTCATTGAAATTCTGAATGCCCTTGGGATTCCCTTCCGGCGTGACCAAGACGACCTTATTTTCCAAGAGGTCGATGCGGCTGTCGCTTTTGATGAAATCGAGTTTATCGGGATTATCCTTGCCGTCTTTGGCGGCATCGAGCTGATTCATCTGCTTCTGCGCCGCTGAAATGAACAAGTCACAGTCGGCTCCGTTTTGAATCTGCGTTTTCAACGTTCCCGACGAATCAAAGTTAAAGGAAATTTCGACATTCGGATGCTCTTTCTGATACTGTTCGGCAATTTGGGTCATCGTTTCCGTCATGCTGGCTGCCGCAAATACCGTCAAATGAACTTTTTCACCATTGCCGGCACCCGAGGCTGCTTGTTTTTCCGCTCCGCAGCCGACCAAGACGAAAGCCATCATCCCCGCTAACACCGCCGCTGCTGCTTTTTTCCATATCATGGTCATGCATCTCCTTTATAAAAATGGCGTTTATGTAAATTTACTTGCGAGCGCAGTCAGAAACACCGCCGCGAAGTAAATCCAACCCGTGAGGAATGGTCTCTAAAAAGACATCCATACATTCTTGACAAGCCTTAGGACTGCCGGGCAGATTGATGATCAAGGTTTTCTTACGGATCACACTGACGGCCCGGGACAGCATGGCCCTCTGTGTGACCTTCATCGATGCCGCTCGGATGGCCTCGGCAATCCCCGGCACCTGACGGTCGGCAACGGCAATTGTCGCTTCCGGGGTAACGTCGCGCTGGCCAAAACCGGTACCGCCCGTCGTCAAAATGAGATCGACTTGACGCTGGTCTGCCAGTTGGCGCAGATGTTGCTCCAATTCGTCCCGTCCATCGGGGAGGAGAATCGTTTCGACGACGTCATAGCCTTCCTGTTCCAACCTTTTAACAATGACCGGACCGCTTTCGTCTTGGCGCAGTCCCTGAGAGCCTTTATCGGAAAGAGTAATAACCGCCGCCTGGTACGGTCGTTTTTCCCCGCGTTCTACTTCTACCATCTCGTCTCCCGGACGGATGACACCGCCCTCCAGGACTTTAGCAAAGACGCCTTCCCGCGGCATGATGCAGTCGCCAACGGCTTCATATACCGCACAGTGACTGTGGCAGGCCTTGCCGATTTGAGTGATTTCCAGCAAGACGTCCCCGCAGCGAAGCAGGGTCCCTACCGGAAGTTTTGAAAAGATAAAGCCGTCAACGACCAGATTTTCGCCAAAGGCTCCAAATTCCACGTTGCCGCCGCGGCGACGGAAGTCTTCAATGCTTTCAAGCCCCAGCAGACTGACTTGGCGGTGCCAGTGACCGGCATGGGCATCGCCTTCTAACCCCCAATCGACCTTAAAACGCCCTTCGGGGATGACGCTTTTGGCGATTCCCCGAACGTCGCTGCTACAAATGGCCTGTATTTTTCCCATTTTCTTATCCTCCGATCTGACTCATCATCCTATGTTCGCTAATGGCCGCTTTCTCGCCAAAACAGTGTTTCGCCGGCTTTTCGTAAACGGCCCTCTCGATGGCTTCCGTCAAGGCCTGCTGCATCTCAATCTGCGGGCGTCCGCTGCGGATAATGTTCCGTAAATCGACGCCGTCATCATAACAGAGACAGGGTTTTAAAAAGCCCGTACTGGTCAGGCGCAAGCGATTGCAGGACGCGCAGAAAGCGTGGCTGTTGGCGGCAATAAAGCCGATTCGCCCGTAAAGGTGCCGGCTCTTATAATAGTCTGCCGGACCGTTCCCGCGCACTTCATCGGTCGCCGCAAGGTCCGGATAGGCACGGCGCAGGACTTTCAGGCAATAATCGCGAGTGAGTCCGGCCAGGGTCGTCCCAAAACCAATGGGCATGAGCTCGATAAACCGGACATCGACGGCCAGCGACTGCGCGAGTTCTGCCAATTTTACGATTTGATTTCTCGTTTCAGCCAGCAATACGGCGTTTACTTTGACGTTTACACCTGCTTCTACAGCAGCATGGAGTGCCTTAAGGACGACGGACAAGTCTCCGCCGCCGGTAATCCGTCTGTACTGCTCGGCATCTAAGGTATCCAAACTGATGTTGATTCCGTCAATGCCCAAATCGGACAGGACCGGCAAATCTTTTTCCAGCAGCATACCATTGGTGGTCATCGTGACCGAGCGGACACCGTCGAGGCCTTTCAAGGCTCGTATGAAATCGACGGCACCTCGCCGAACCAGGGGCTCGCCGCCGGTGATCTTAAAGCGGTCGATGCCCAGCTTCAACGTAGCTTTACAGACGATCATCATTTCCTCATAACGCAGGACCGCATCATGGCCGACGCTTTCGACGTCATCCGGCATGCAGTAGCGGCAGCGAAGGTTGCAGCGGTCCGTCAGCGACAGGCGGAGATAATCAATGGTCCGCCCCCATCTATCCTTCATGGTCAGAGCCTCCATCATATTGGAAATGGCCGCTTTTTCCACCTATTTTTTCGACGAGATGAATGTCTTTCAGGCACATTTTTTTATCGACAGCCTTACACATGTCGTAAACCGTGAGTAAGGCCGTCGACACGCCGGTCAGTGCCTCCATTTCGACGCCGGTCTTGCCGTCGCACTTGACGGTGCAGCGGCCTTCGATTTCACAGACATCGTCATGAAAAACAAATTCGATGCCGCATTTTGTAAGGTTTAAGATATGGCAGAGCGGAATGAGTTCACTCGTCCGCTTGGCGCCCATAATCCCGGCAACTCGGGCTACGCCGAGGACGTCGCCTTTTTTCATAGCGCCGGCTTTCACGGCATCATAACACTCACGGCTCATCGAAATACGGCCGCAGGCTATGGCCGTCCGCGACGTCACCGTCTTTCCACTGACGTCGACCATGACGGCATCGCCATTCTTGTCAATATGTGTAAACGGGTTCACAAAAACACCTACTTTCCAAAACCACAGTTCGGGAAGGTACAGACCGGACAGTTCAGACACAGTCCGCCTTCGCCCAGACGAGACAAATCGGAAGCCTTTACAGGAACATCGGCCATGAGCGACGGCAGGACGAGGTCAAAAATCGTCCGCTTAGCATACATGACGCAGCCCGGAAGGCCGACGATTGGCCGATTGTCTTCTGTATAGGCCAGTAAAAACATGGCTCCCGGCAAGACCGGCGCCCCATACGATACGATGCTGGCACCGGTGTTTTTAATGGCCAACGGCGTCTGATCATCGGGATCGACACTCATGCCGCCCGTACAGAAAACCATATCCATGCCGGCGTCGAGCATCTCCCGGATAGCCGCCGTAATGGCTGCCGAATCGTCAGCCAGAACCTTGTGCATGGCCATTTCCGCATCAAATTCAGCCAGCTTGTCTTCAATAACCGGAGTAAATGTATCTTCAATGCGGCCATGAAAGACTTCATTGCCCGTCGTGACGACGCCGGCCCGTTTCTTATGAAAAGGGTGGACATCGAGCAGCGGCAAGGGACCTGCCACGGCCCTGGCCTCAGCCATTTTTTCTTTTTTTATAATCAAGGGAATGACCCGGGTTCCGGCCAATTTATCACCCTTGCGAACGGTAAAGCCGCCGTGACGGGTAGCAATCATCATCTCGCCTAAGGAATTGACCGCTTCCAAACCTTGACGGCGAATGGTCAGCACACCGTCACAATCGGCAATGAGTTCGATTTTCCCTTCCTTAGGCTCGCTGCCATGCATGTTGGCCCCCATACAGATGTCCCGCAGAATGGCCGCCCCTTCATTTTCATGGTAAACGGTGTCATCATTTTCCCAGATATAGACATGGTCTTTTCCGACAGATAACAAAACAGGAATGTCCTCCTTGGTGATGATGTGCCCTTTACGAAACACCGGCGCTTTGGTAACGCCGCGGATAATCTGTGTAATATCGTGGCAGAGAATATGACCGACAGCGTATTCCGTTTTCATCATTTTCATAGCGTTCTAGCCTCTCATTTCTCTTAATTTTTGTAATTCTTCATCATTGAATAACTCGCCGAACTGTCGAGCCGCTACAGCTCGGACGGCCTCGTTCATGTGCCGGTAACGCTTGAGTATTTCTTCGGCCTGTCCGGTCAGGACCGACCGTCCCCCGTCTTTTCCGCCGACATAGCGTCGAATGAGGGGAAACCCCCAAATGGCCTCGGCGTCGCGCATGATCGTCCACGCCTTTGAATAAGACATATTCATGTCTCTAGCAGCTCCCTGGAGCGAACCACGGCGGCGAACGCCGTCTAAGAGCTCGGCCACGCCGGGTCCGAAAGCCCGCTTGTCGCCCAACAGACACATGATGACCTTATAGTGAAGCTTTTGCCCTTCCATGAACGCCTCCTGCATCGTTATTCGCAAGTTCAAATAACGGATAAAAAAAGTAAATCCGGCAGTTCATCGACTGCCAGCTTCGACTAAACTCATTATACATTAAAATCTGTTAGCTTTCCATACTTTTTTTGTGGAAACTTCCAGTCAACTTCCTCACCTTATCACATAAAATCATGGTATAATATAATTATATTATAATAAAGGACGTGATAGAGGATGATAAAATATTCACATCGTTTCTCCCTGGGCCTGATTATCCTGGCCGGGGGCGAAAGTTCTCGCATGGGCCACGATAAGGCAACCCTGCCTTGGAACGGAACGGATTTGCTGACCGATTTATTGCTTCGCAGTCAGCGCGCGCCTTTTGCAGAACGCATCGTCTCCATCAACCGGGATTACTCGCCCAAGAACCTGCCGGCCAAGCTCGCCCGTACGGTCCGCACCATCGCCGACAACGTCCAACACTGCGGTCCCCTGGGCGGACTGGAAGCAGCCATGCGCGACGGCGAATGCGACTACTATTTGGTACTGTCTGTCGACCTTCCCTTTTACGATTTCTCGCCGATTTCGGACATTCTCCGCCCCGTTCGCCGAGCCCCCGAATTGATGGCCGTTATTCCCCGGACAAAAGACGGCCGCGATCAACCCTTAGCCGCTCTTTACAGCCGCGAATTAGTTCCGGCCATTGCCCGGCAGCTTCAGACCGGGAACTACTGTCTGCAGGAATTTCTGCAGACGATTCCTACGGCTACCCTGAAATCATGTCGACCGGCTCTGTACCTCAACGTCAATACCATGTCTGACTACGAAGCCGCCAAAGGCCGTGCTGCCAACAGCCGGCGCAAAGTTCCTGTCGTCACCCTGACGGCCCCGAATTCGGGAGATGGAAAAACGACGGCCGCCGAAACGGCCATTGCCGAACTGACACGCCGCGGATACCACGTCGCCTACATTAAAAGTACGCACCACACGGACTGTCGTCCCAAGGCCGGCTCCGACACGGACCGGGCCAGAAGTGCCGGTGCCGTCTCGGCCTGTCTCTGCAGCCCCGATATGATCGGACCGGAAGCGCAAAAAGAAGATGTCATCTTTAATATGACACAACAACAGCTAGCCGATTTAGTTCTTGTCGAAAGTCACAGCCACGGACCATTTCCACAGATCGATATCCAGCAAGCTGATTCCGCGAATATAGTCAATCATATCTTATTCCTCACGGGATACCGTTCGTCGGAAATATAAGCCCTTAGTGATTATGTAATTGCATCTCGCAGACAGAAGTTCTACTATGGTACCATAGCCCTACATTCTGCCCGTGATGTAACAAAATCAGTTGAACCCAAAAGCGAGGTGTTACTATGAATACTCATAAAAACATTGACACAGTCTGTCCCTACTGCGGGTCAGGCTGTGTCATTACTTGTACGGTAGACACAGAAACGAATCGTGTCATTGAAGCAAAAGGCTCTCCGGAAGGCGTCAACAACGAAGGCCGCCTTTGTTTAAAGGGCCTTTACGGCTGGGACTACTTGAATGATCCCCAGATCCTTACCAAGCGAATCCGCCATCCTATGATCCGCAAGGGCGGCAAACAAAGTCCCTTAGTCGAAGTATCCTGGCAGGAGGCTATCGAATACACGGCATCGCGGCTCAAAGCCATCATCAAAGAGTATGGCCCCGACGCCGTCATGGGTGCCGGTTCGGCCCGAGGTCCGGGCAACGAAACGGCTTATATTACTCAAAAATTCATGCGCGCCGTCATCGGCACCAATAACGTCGACCACTGCGCCCGCATCTGCCACGGCGCCTCCGTTGCCGGCCTTAGCCAATCGGTCGGTGAAGGTGCCATGTCAGTCAGCATTCCGGAAATCGAAGATGCCGAAGTCATCTTCAACATCGGTTACAATGCCCCGGTCTCACACCCGATTGTAGCCCGCCGCATCGTCAAAGCCAAAAAGAAGGGCTGTAAAATCATCTGTGTCGACCCCCGCCTGACGGAAATGGGACGGTTGGCCGATATTTACCTCCCGCTAAAAGGCGGTACCAACATGCTGCTGCTCAATGCCATGGCCCATGTCATGGTAACAGAAAACTTAGTCGACCGCGATTTTATCGAAAAGCATACGACAGGTTTTGATGTCTATGCCGAAGAAATTGCACAGGACAAGTACGCCCCGGAAGCCGTGGCCACCGCAACCCGGTTAGATCCCGACGCAATCCGAAAGGCCGCCCGCCTCTTTGCTTCCTCGAAACACACCGTAACCCTGTGGGGCATGGGCATTACCCAGTTTTCGCAAGGTGTCGAATGCGTCATTGCCTGCTCCAACCTCAGTCTCATGACCGGCAACTACGGCCATTACGCCACCGGTGTCGGCCCGGTCCGCGGCCAAAACAACGTCCAGGGAACCTGTGACATGGGACTCCTGCCCAACCAGTACCCCGGTTATCAGCCCGTAACGGACGAAACCGTCCGCCGAAAATTCGAAAAGGCTTGGGGCTGTGTCCTGCCCGACAAAGTCGGACTGCCCCTGACCCGCGTCCCGGCCAAGGTCCTCCGTGAAAAGGACCCGAAAAAGCAGATTCATGCTTACTACATCATTGGCGAAGACCCGGCTCAATCGGACCCGGACCTTCCGGAAATCAGACGTACACTCAATGCCATCGATTTCGTCGCCGTTCAGGATATCTTCTTCAACAAGACCTGTGAACACGCCGACGTCGTCTTCCCGGCCACAGCCTGGGGCGAACACGATGCCGTCTACTCCTCCTGCGACCGCCGCTTCCAGCGCGTCCGCAAACTGATTGAACCGCAGGGCGACTGCAAACCGGACTGGGAAATTCTCTGTCTCTTAGCCACTGCCATGGGCTATCCCATGCAGTACCATAACACGGAAGAAATCTGGGATGAAATGCGGTCTCTCTGTCCCAAATTTACCGGCGCGACCTATGAAAAGTTGGACGCCAATCACGGGATTCAATGGCCTTGTTTCTCGGAAGACCCGAATGATAAGGGAACACAGTACCTCCATAAGGGCGCTCACTTTGCGACAGACGACGGAAAAGGCCGTTTCTATTACTTCCCGTGGACACCGGTAAAAGAAGTCGAAAGCCCCGATTATCCCCTGTCCTTATCGACGGTCCGCGAAGTCGGCCACTATTCCGTTCGAACCATGACCGGCAACTGCCGCCTCCTCGTCGACCTGGCCGATGAACCGGGATACATTCAGATGAATCCCGACGACTGTCAAAGTCTCGATATTGCCGACGGCGACTTAGTCCGAGTCATCTCTCGACGCGGACAGACCATCACCCGTTGTCAGGTTTCCGACCGAGTCTCTCAAGGCGCCACGTACATGACCTATCAATGGTGGATCGGCGCCTGCAATGAATTGACCATTTCCGCCTTAGACCCCAAGAGCAGCACGCCGGAATATAAGTACTGTGCCTGCCGCGTCGAAAAAATCGACGATCAAAAACAGGCAGAAATGAGTGTAAAAGCCCAGTACGCTGCCATTCGCAGCCGCATGGGAATTCAATCTGAAGGAGGCCTCGGCCATGTTTAATCATATTAAGACAGATCCGGAACTCTGTATCGGCTGTAAGACCTGCATGGCAGCCTGCGTCGAAAGTCACACCGGCAAGGCCTTATTCGCCATGAAACCAAACAGCTTCGACTTTACGCCGCGCGTTCACGTCGTGTACACGTCAAAAATCACCAAGGCCGTCCAGTGCCAACAGTGTCCGAAACCGCGTTGTCTCGACGCCTGCCCTTTTAACTGCATCTCCCTCGGGGAAGATTCCGTCGTCATCGATGAAGACGCCTGTCGGGGCTGCGGCAAGTGTTCTAAGGCTTGCCCCTTTGACGCCATCACCATGACCCGCATTTATCACGGCAATACCAAGGGCCGCCCATTCCGAATCGTCGCGTATAAATGCGATCTTTGTGAAAATACCGAGACGGGAAAACCGGCCTGCATCCCTGCTTGTCCGACAGAAGCCTTAAGTCTCTTCGTCCCTAAAGCCGCCGTTTCGGCAGGTTCCAAGAGGACTCCGCCGAAGATATAGTCATTCAAACCAGTATAAAAAGGATATCGAATTATGGAAATCGTAACGATTACCGAAGCAAGGCGCCGTCTCCGCGGCGCCTTGTCTTCCTCCCAAAAAGAAATTGAAACAGTCTCCCCGGAAACTGCCGTCGGCCGCATTGCCGCAAAAGACATGACTGCCGCCCATCCCTATCCGCCTTACCGTAAATCGCCCTTCGACGGCTATGCCCTCTGCAGCCATGATCAAAAGACCTACGACGTCGTCGCCACCATCGGGGCCGGCCTCGTCTATGAGGGACCGGTTTTGCCGGGTCAGGCCGTCCGCCTGATGACAGACTGTGCCGTCCCGGACGACTGCGATACCGTCATTCCCCAAGAATACACGGTCCGCCAAGCTAACCGCATGGAGGTGACAGAAAGCATTCCGCCCGGCAGCAACATCATTCCCGTTGGCGAAGAGTGTCGTGAAGGGGCCGTCATCATCCCCAAGGGAACGAAACTGACAGCCGGCGCCGTCTCCGCCGCGGTCGGCATGGGAAACGCCATCTTTCCGGTCTTCGCCAAAACGAAAATCTTGTTCCTGACGTCAGGAAGGGAGTTAGTCCTCCCCGGTCAGAAGCGACACGACGGGCAGATTTACAACTCCAATGCTTACCTTTTCCGCCCCTTACTGGAAGCACAAGGCGCAGCCGTTACCTTCTATCATGTTTCAGATGCGCCGGAATGCCTCAACGCCGAAACGGAAAAAGTCCGGGCCTTAAGCCGTGACGCCGACCTCATCATCAGCACCGGCGGCGTATCCGTCGGTCTCTACGACACAATGCCTCAAATCTACGAACGCATCGGTTCCGTCCAGCTTTACAACCGCATCACCATGCGTCCCGGTTCGGCCTCATACGGCGGCGTCATCCAAAGGGATACCGGCAAGCAAACGATGGTCCTCGGCCTATCCGGCAATCCGTCTGCTGCCTTCAACGCCTTCATGCTCCTGGCCCTCCCCATCGTCCGCCAAATAAATGGTGAAAAAAACAGAGACTTTCCGATCGTCACCTGTCGATTAAGCCATGCCATTCACAAGGAAAATCCCGTCGACCGCTTCGTCCAAGGGCACATTTCCTTTGAAGATGGTAATGCCGTCTTTACACCGAATACGACCCTCACGTCGAGTGCTCTCTTAGGCCTTGCCCACGTCAATGCCCTGGGCTGCATCAAAAAAGGAACGCCTCCCTTACCGGAAGGCGCTCCCATCGACGCGATTTTATTATTTTGAGATTACCACATAATCCGTTCCCCGTGAGCAAAAACCTTAAACGAATCGGGACGCAGCCCACAGACGACGGTAATGCCGTATTTCTCTGCCAAAGCCACGCCTAAACTGGTCGGCAGGGCCCGCGAGGCCAAGAAACGGACGCCCAGGCCGTGGACCTTTTCGATAACCGACTGCGGCACGCGGCCTCTGAATACTAAAACGGCCTGACTGACGTCGATATGGCCCAGTTCAACAAAACCGCGCAGTCTGTCTAGGACGTTGTGACGGCCAATGTCTTCCGTATAGACGAGGATTTTATCGTTTACTACCAAGGCCCCTTCATGGACACCGTGTGAGGCATGATGGGCCGTCGACAAGCTGTCTAAAAGACCGCCATAAGAGCAGAGCTGCGGCGCGGAAATCGGGGTAAAGGGTTCGTCTTTGGGAGTCTGTATGACGCCTTCTTTGGTCGTTACCCAGACAGCCTCCTCGTGGAGGCTGACGTCGGATACGGTTCTGCCGTCGGCCACTTTCCCCTCAGCTAAACAGTAGCCGGCTGCCAGAACATCGACATCTTCCGGCGAAGATATGAGGGTGCTGACCCGCACACCATCGAGATAAAGCGGCGTCATGACCTCAATGGCAATGGCCTGCTTTTTGGGCTCCGCTCCCTGATGATAATCGACATAGGATAAATCCCGGCATGATGCAAAATGGAGTGCATCTTCTTCTCTTTTCATTAAAAACCCCTCGATTCTTATTTAAAACAAATCATCTCGCCCCAACCAAAGGAGGGCCGTCAATACGGCGCCGCCCAAGCTTCGTGCCTTATCCGAAATGGTAAAGCAGTTGTGGTACTCATGCTCACGCGGGTCGATATCGGCAATCTTAAATCCCTTGGGCGCGTAATAGCCGTCGCGAATCAAGCCCCTTACGAGTCCCGTTAAGGACGCCGGCACGGGAATTCCCATCGCTTCAGTAATCGCCATTCCGTCAGAAATCGGTACATCCGTCAGGACAGCCATAGGCTGTCCTTTTTTTACGCGGTCGCCAATGCGGACCAAGCCATAGACGAAACCTGCGGCGTCACTGTGGATGACCCGCTCTTTGCCATAGCCGGCAATGATCCCCGGTATGCCCGTATTGGCCGCAGCCGTGCCTTCACGTATGATGCGCCCTAACCGATGGCCTCGCTGCGTTTCAATGACGGCATCGACATCGCGGCCGGCCGTAAATCCCGGACCTAAGGCCACAGTATGTCGCGCCATGCCGCGGTTCGTCCCCAAGTTTTTCTTAGCCAAAATGGCATCGACGACGCCCCAGGGTTGAAGCATTTGAATGCTCCTTCCCTCGGGATCGACGAGAAGAGGTATTTCCTGACGCCCCCAAACCGTCGATAACTCATCGATCGACCGACATCGTCGACAGGTCATATTTTCTACGACAGCCTGTCCGTCATAGACGGCTTCACAGAGAGATACCTGCCGACGAATCGCCGACGGTCGGTCTGCTTCTAAGATGAGGACGCGAAAACCGGCCTGAAATAAAGCTTGGACGACACCGGTTGCCAAATCGCCGCCGCCGCGAACAATAATCAACGTATCCTTCATAACAATCCTTTCTATAAAAGCCCCTCATCCTGCCAAGCAGGTGAGGGGTTTTATTGATTTCTTCCTATTTTAATTATACTGCATTTTAAGCCCATCGTCAGGACTTTTAAAGGCTTATTTCTTTCGGCTGTACGGCGTTCCTTCCAAAGGAATGGCCGTTTGGAACTTACCGTTCCACTTATAGTAAGCGCCGGCAACAGCCGGTGCTGTCGGAATCGACGTGATTTCACCGACGCCGATGGCCCCGTAAGCGACATCGACGCCTTCCTTTTCAATGGCAATGGCTTCGACATCCGGCGCCTTATCGGCCCGCATCAATCCCAAGGTGCCGTACTTGGCCGTAGGCTTACAATGATCGAGGGGATACTGTTCACTCAGGGCGTAGCCGCATCCCATAATCGTCCCGCCTTCGATCTGTCCTTCAAGGCTCTTGCGGTTGACGACGCGTCCCACATCATGGGCAGCTACCATTTTCCGAATCGACCCGTCTTCGTTCAGGATGCAGACGTGGGTTGCATAACCATAGGCAACGTGTGATACGGGATTGGCCACGTCAGCCCCCATCTTATCGGTTTTACCAAGATATTCGCCGATATATTCCCGACCGTTCAGAGCATCCAAATCGCTGCCTGTAAAGCGAACCTGCGCCGTTGTCGGCGATTCCTGCTCAACCGTAACACCTTCCAAGTAATCACTGGGCCGGCTTGTTCCTTCGTAAACCAATCCGTTGACACGGAACAAGTCCCGCCGCAAATCCTTCGCAGCTCGCCGTGCGGCTTCCCCGGTCAGTGTCGTCTGGCGGGACCCGGACGTCGTACCGGCATCGGGGGATGTAGCCGTATTTGGCATATGCCATTTAATGGCTTCAATGGGAAGGCCGGCTGCTTCGGACACGATCTGCACCAAAACGGTACCGACGCCTTGGCCGATACAGGAGGCCGACGAATAGACATGGACCCGGCCGTCGCTGACGGCAAGACGGCAGCGGCCATAGTCGGGAAGGCCGACACCGACGCCGGAGTTCTTCAAAGCGCAGGCGATGCCCACATAAGGGCCGCTCTGATAGTAAACGTCTTTTACGGCTTCCAGCGTTTCGACAAGTCCCGTCGCAGGGTCGGCAATCTGCCCGTTGGGCAGGACTTCTCCCGGACGGATGGCGTTGCGGTATCGAATTTCCCAGGGATCGATGCCGGCCATTTCAGCCAGTTTATTTAAGTTTAATTCCGTTGCAAAAATAGTTTGGGTTACTCCGAACCCGCGGAAGGCCCCGGCCGGCGGATTATTGGTGTAAACGGCCGTTCCTTCGATATCGATGGTCTGGTAATTATACGGGCCGGCGGCATGGGTACAGGCTCTCTGAAGAACCGGGCCGCCGAGGGAGGCATAGGCTCCGTTATCGGTGACAGCGACGAGTTTCATCGCCGTCAACTTCCCCTGTTCATCACAGGCCGTCGTCAAATCCATACTGAACTGATGGCGCTTCGGATGTATCAGAATGCTTTCCTGACGGGTCAGCTTCACTTTACAAATTCGTTTACTGACATAGGCAACGAGGGCCGCCAAATGCTGGACCGTCACGTCTTCCTTCCCGCCGAAGCCGCCGCCGACAAAACAATTTTCCACGACTACTTTTTCTTCCGGAAGGCCCAACATCAACGCCGTTTCCCGCCGGGTATCGTAAATCCCCTGATCCGACGAGTAAATGAATACGCCGTCATCGAAGGGCATGGCGACGGCACATTCCGGTTCTAAGAAGGCGTGTTCCGTCCAAGGCGTTTCGAAATGATGGGTTACCTTATATTTCGACGCCGCAATGACGGCATCGGCGTCACCGCGAACTAAATGTTCATGAGCCAGTATATTCGTTCCTGCCGAAGGATGGACCAAAGGCGCTCCTTCCGCCAAGGCTTCGACAGCACAAGTCAACGGCGGCAGTTCTTCATATTCGATGTCAACGAGCTTCTTCGCTTCTGCCAGTATCTCCGGCGTTTCAGCGGCCACCATAACGATGGCGTCGCCTAAATAATGAGTCGTCGTCCCGACGGGAATGAGCGTGTCCCAATCGACCTTTAAATGGCCGACCTTGACCGAACCGGGAATGTCCTCGGCCGTCAGCACGCAGACGACACCGGGCAGGGCCTTGGCCTTTTCCGTATGGATGGCCTTTACAATAGCCCTCGGATAGGCACTGCGAATGGCGCTGCCGTAACACATGCCAGGTAAATCGACGTCATCTAAGTCATCGGTATACTTCCCCGTCCCCAGCACCTTGGTCCTGACGTTGATTCGCTGGCAATGATCGCCGACGCCGCGATACCCGCCGACGACGGGAATGGGCGTGTCGTTCCGCAGGATCTCCGCCGCCAGGGCAATGCCATCGATGATTTTCTTATAGCCCGTGCAGCGACAAATATTGTTGCGGATAGCCGCCGTAATCTCCAGCCGGGTCGGCGTCGGATTGACGTCGATGAGGGCCTTGCCGCACATGACCATGCCGGGAATGCAAAAACCGCATTGGACGGCACCGGCTTCACCAAAGGCATAGACGAAGACGTCTTTTTCTCGCGGTGACAGTCCTTCGACGGTCACGATGTGCTTACCCTCAAGGCGACCGGCTTTCTGCACACAGGCCTTGGTCGCCTTGCCGTCAATGATGACCGTGCAAGTCCCGCAGGCGCCTTCACTGCAGCCGTCCTTGACGGATTTCAGCCGCAGGTCACGGCGCAGAATATCGATTAATTTACGCTCCGGATCGACGGCCACTTCCTGGCCATTAATCCATAATTTACAAATCCTATCCATAACAGTTCCTCTTTCCGCCCATCCCGGACTTTCAGTGATACGTCTGTCATGGCTGCCATTTCGCCTGAAAAGCCTCAAGCGAGGGAAAATACCAGACAGGAAATGATACTTATAACTCTATAATCTAATGATGTTCTCATAAGGCACAACGCGCTTTCGGGGAAGCAACCGGCCATATCCGCTCTGCCCTAAGAATACGTTGTCTTGGGCAATGATCTGTCCCCGCAGGAATACTTTTGAAATCGTGCAGTCTGTCGTCATCCCCTCATACGGGGAGTAGCCGCAGGTCGTATGGAGATTGTCCTTGCGGATCGTCCGCTTCCGGGACGGATCGATGAGGACGATGTCGGCATCACTTCCCGGCAAGAGCGTTCCTTTCTTCGGGTAGAGACCAAAAATTTTGGCCGCGTTAGTGCTGGTCACGCGAACGAATTGACTGAGCGAAAGACGACCTTTGACGACGCCTTCACTAAATAACAGGGGCATCCGTTCTTCTACACCGGATACACCGCCGGGGCAGCTGCGAAAATCAGCGGCATGGGCCTGTTTTTCTTCTACCGTAAAAGGGCAGTGATCCGTCGCAACGACCTGAACCGTCCCGTCCCGCAGAGCCTGCCACAAGGCATCGTTATCGACCTTTTTCCGTAACGGCGGGGCCATCATGTATTTAATGCCTTCCAAAGGCCCGCCCTCTGTAAATTTATCTTCTGTCAACAGTAAGTACTGCGGGCATGTTTCAGCGTATACATTCCGCTGCCCTTCTTTCCGGCTAAGGCAAATGCGGTCCACACTTTCATGAGCCGACGTGTGAACGATGTAAACGGGGGCATCGCCACAAGCCCGGGCCGCGGATAAGACCTCGCCGACTGCCGATGCTTCGGCCTCATTAGGGCGCGTCCGAGCTTGACCGATAGGGCTAAGTTCATCAGGAGACAAGGCCTGTCGGAGGTAATTTGTCATGCCATCGCTTTCAGCATGGACCGTGAGCAGTCCTCCATGGGATTTCATCACCGGCAAAATTCTCATTAAATCAGCGTCTCCCATGGGGTAACCGTACGTCGTATAGGCCTTAAAACTCGGAAAGCCTTCTTCAATCAGTTCGTACAACTCACGTAAGACCGACTCATCGACATGCTGGAATACACCATGGAAACTATAGTCGATGGGACAGGTTGCCGCCAGCTTTTTATACTGTTCAAAGGGATATCGCAAGGAGCATCCGTCGGGGCCAAAGGCCATGTGGTCGATGATAGTCGTCGTCCCGCCGCAGGCTGCAGCCACACCGCCGCTGTAAAAGTCGTCACAGGCTCGATACTGAGGCGACTGCTGCAAATCCATGTGGGTGTGCGGATCGATACCGCCGGGGCAGACATACATCCCATCCGCATCGATGACTTCTTCACTGCCACGATGAAGGCCTCCGCCGATAGACCAGATTTTTCCATCGCGAAGGGTGATATCCGCTTGAAAGTGTTCTTCGCCAAAGCACACCGTTCCACCTTTGATGACATAATCCATGATGTTTCCTTCTTCCTTACTTCAGTAACAGATAATCGTAATCTTTAACGACAGCCTTCATGAACCCGCGAAGTCCTTCGGGGATGGTGCCGTCGTCCGAATGGAGCGTCGTCGTCACAATCCGCCCGTCGAGCCGGACCTTACAGAACCCGCTTTGTTTATCGATGACGGCAAAGCCTTGGTTTTCACTGTTCATGAAATCATCTTCATTGGCAAACAGGGTGAATTTATCCATGTACGGCGCCCCGCCCCAGGGACAGAAGGTACGGCAGTTTCCGCACTCGTTGCACATAGCATCGACGTGGAGAATCTGCCGCTGCAAATGGCCCGGAACTTCAATGGCTACGTTGGCTCGATTGGGACAGACTTCGGTACAGACCTCACAGATGCTGTCACAGTGGAGACAACGTCCATCACAGCCGGCCGCCGGCGGCGGCGCTAAAAATCCTCGTGCATCGTAAATGGCGTTTACATCCGGCAGCAGCAGCGTATCGACGCTGGTAAGTCGTCCTAAAATCAGTTCAGCGGCCTGCTTTCCGTCGGCAATGCATTCTACGACAGACGTCGTCTTTCCGTAATGGCCATCACCAATGACGGTCAATCCGTCGATGTCACCGGCAGCCGATGTGCCGATTTTCCCCTTCACGCCGCAGGCAGACAGGATATAGTCAAAAGAGTCCAATTCATCGAGAGAGGAAATGACATTGTCGGAGACGATACGCACCCCGAGTTTTTGAATCAAGGCCACGTCTTTATCGATGGCTTCCGCTGAAATCTGGTTTTTCTTTTCACAGAGGAAGGTCCGTACCATGCCGCCCGGTGCCGGATTGTTATCGAATACAGTGACCGTTATGCCTCCGCGGGCTAAGAAGTAAGCTGCAGACAGACCTGCCGGACCGCCGCCGATGACGGCTGCCTTTTTCCCGATTGGCGCCGGAGCCGAAAGAGATTCCATGACGCCGTCAAAACCTTTTTCAGCAGCTATCAGCTTATTGCGCCGAATTTCGACAGCCTCTTCATAGAAGTTTCGCGTACAACTGTTCATACACGTATGGTAACAGACCGTCCCGGTAATAAAAGGCAGGGGATTCTTTTCCATGATAATCTGAAGGGCTTCCACATATTTTCCCTCAGCTACTAAATCCATGTAAGCCGTAATATCCTGATGGATGGGACAGGTTTCGATACAGGGTGCCATGAAACAGTCCATCAACGGCAATTCTCGTCCGTTCTTTCGATGTTGGAATTTCGGATCCAAGCGGGCATAGTGGCTGTCGCCGGATGCCGCCTTCAATAAAGCATCGAGTTTACCGACGTTTACACCGTTAAATACCTGCCCCGACGTTCCCTCAAAGACTTGGGCTAACTGCACCAAGCGTTCATAGCCGCCGGGCTTCAACAGGGTCGTCGCTACCGTCACCGGCCAGATACCGGCCCCTACGATATCGCCGATATTGTGGACATCGGCGCCGCCGCTATAGGAAATTTGCAGATTTCCATCGAAGGCTTCACTCAGTTTCTTGGCTACATTCATGGCCAGGAAGAACAAGGGCTTGCCGGACATATACATTTCCGTTCCCGGCAGTTCATGCCGCGTAATGGAAACCGGAAAGGTATTGGTCAATTTTACACCAAAAGTCCGTCCTTCAGCTGCACCGACACCTTGAAGCCGCTTCAAGAGGGCAAGGGCATCATCATATTGTAAATCGGCCTTAAAGTGGCTGTCGTCGAAAACCATGTGATCATAACCTAAGGTATCCATGCAGTTTCGCACAAAGTCATACCCGAGGAGGGTCGGATTACATTTCACAAAGGTATGGACCTTCTTTTCCTTCAATAAGTAGCTCGCGATTCGTTCAATTTCATCTGGCGGACAACCGTGCATCGTCGATACGGTAATCGAATTGCAAATATCAGCGGGGATGGCTTCGACGTCTTCTCGGCTCAGTTTCCGGAATCGATCTAAATGATGAAGCAGCCACGATTTACATTCATTGAAGATGGCCGTGTGGGACGCATCCTTCAGGTTTTCTATGAAGGAGTCAATTTTCGGCGTCTGTATGCCGGCTAAATCATAGCCGACGGACATGTTGAACTGCATCCCGTCAAATCTTCCGAGGCCGTATTCAACGGCCATGACATGGACTAAGAACCAAGCTTTTACATACTCTTCAAAGGCCTTAGGAACGGTCAATTCCGTCGACCATTCGACGTTATAGCACTCATCATCGGCCTTGATGCAGGGTTTAGGAACGGGCAAATCTTCGCCGTCGAGCTGCTGTACCGTCTTTAATTCAAAGAATCTGGCCCCGGCAGCAATGTTCTGCGCCAACTGTGTATGAGGCCCGGCAGCCGGCCCGAAGGGCAGTTCCAAGGGTCTGTCAAAAATTTCATAGGGTCGCTGAGTCCCTGCTTTATATTGATCGTGAACGCCAAAAATCGTACCGCTCGGCGCTTCCCGTAATATCCAATTCATTAAATTCCCGAAAGGAATCGATGTCATACGATCACTCACGATATATTCCTCCTTACAAATAGCCATTAATGCGCCCGGCCAAAACGGCGGCACCTTCACGAATCTTAGCCATTAATGCCGGTTCGTCGACAGCGGTCAGTTCCCGATCTTTCATGAGAACCTTTCCGTTGGCAATGGTCGTAACCACATTGCGCCCGGTCATGCCAAACAAGATATGGCCGTTGATGTTTTCTTCATTCATCGGCGTCGGTGCCGTATAATCAAGAACGATGACGTCAGCTGCAGCCCCTTCCTTCAAGACGCCTAAAGGGGCCTTAAAGTAGCGGTTGGCTATGACAGCATTATTTTCAAACAACATCTTCGGGACTTCCGCCCAGGCAGCCGTCGCATCACAGAGATGATGTTTATGCAGGATATTGGCCACCTTATAGGACTCGATCATATCATGGGTGTAACCGTCCGTTCCCAAGCCGGTCAGGATTCCGCGATGAACCATCTCCATCGTCGGCGGGCAGCCGCAGGCATTGCCCATGTTCGACTCGGGGTTGTGAACGACCATCGTATCCGTTTCTTTGATGATATCCATCTCGTGGCTATTGACATAGATACAGTGACCGAGAAGAGTCTTCGGTCCAAGGATATTCCAATCATAGAGACGGTCGACGATGCGCTTGCCATGTTTCTTTAAGCAGTCATGCAGATCTTCAATTCCTTCAGCGACGTGGATGTGATAACCTACCCCGTCCGGTTTGTGTTCTGCCGCCAAGGCTAAGGTCTCATCGCTGAGCGTAAACTGCGCGTGCATACCCATCATACCGGCCAGCATATCCGTCGTATCTTGCTGAGTGTGACGGATCCAGTCTTCATTTTCCAAGACCGCCTGCCGCGCCTTATCGAGACCGTCCCGGTCAGACACTTCATAGCACAGACAGGAACGAACGCCCATTTCTTGTGCAGCCTGTCCGATGGCAAACAGGCTGTCCTTGATTTCGCCGAAGCTGGCATGGTGGTCAAAAATCGTCGTCACGCCGTTCTTAATGCATTCGACGTACGTCGCCATAGCGCTCAAGTACGTCAGGTCATTCGTCAAATGGCGGTCAATATTCCACCAAAGCCCGTCCAGGATATCTAAAAAGCCCTTCGGCGCATAACCCTCAATTTGAAGGCCTCGGGCCATAGCGCTGTAGATATGTTCATGCGTATTAATAAAGGCTGGCAGGATGACTCCGTCTTTGGCGTCGATAAACGAGGCTTCCGGAAAATGCTTGCGCAGGTCTTCGGTCCGGCCTACACCACAAATTTTTGTCCCGTCTATGGCAACGGCACCATCAGGAACATATGGATTGTGCGTATCTCGCGTCACGACATGTCCATTTCCTACGATAATCATATAAACCCCTCCTTCGTCGTATAAAACACTGACGACGCTGTTGTCAATTGTGTTTTTATCATATCGTCATTGTCATTTGTGAATCTACCTTAATACTACCGTCTTGCGATGTATCTGTCAAACTTTTTTTAGCCTAAAAAATTTTGTTGTTAATTTTATTATAGCCTGCCGTTAAGGATGATTTTTTGACATATATATTTTTTCCAATAACCGTTACTTTCTCCTAAAAATATGGTATAGTAACATTACCTAAAAAATATTTAGCAGAACAGCTAATAATCTGTTTTCTGTCATAGAGAGAGGTGTCTTTTATGTTAGACGATGCCGTCCTTAACTTTTTACGCCATTTAGCCAAAGGGCTGGCCGACCAGTTCGGACCAAACTGTGAAGTCGTCATCCACGACCTGAGTGACAATTACAAAGAAAATTCCATTGTAGCCATTGAAAACGGCCATGTTTCAAACCGAAAAGTCGGTGACGGGCCGTCTCTTGCCGTTCTCGACGCCCTGCGAAACGACCCGCAAAATGTCGAAGATCACGCCAGCTACCTTACCAAGACCAAAGACGGCCGCATCTTAAAATCGACGACCATCTACATTCGCAATGACGAGCAAAAAATCATCGGCGTCTTCTCGATCAACTACGATATTACCGAGCTGATTATGATTGAAAACGCCATAAAACCCTTGGTATCGGTCGACTCCAAAGAAAAGGCCAGCCCCATTCCTCAGAATGTCACCGACCTCCTCAACGATCTCATCGAAGAGTCGACGCGTCAGGTCGGCAAACCCGTTCCCCTCATGACCCGCGAAGACAAAATAAAGGCCATTAAGTTCTTAAATGACCGCGGCGCCTTACTCATCACCAAGGCCGGCGATAAGATTTCCAAACACTTCGGTATTTCAAAATACACCTTATATAGTTATATAGACAGCAGCAGCGAATCGTAAAAGAGGCCGTAAGGTCTCTTTTTTTATTATGCCTAAAACCGATAGCCTTCTTTCTTCTCTTGCAAAAAAAGTGTAGCAACCAAATAGATTTTTAGGTTTATCCTATTGCAAATCCGCATACTCATGTTATACTTTAGGTATACAAAAACTTTTAGATTGTCTAAAATATTTTTTTCAGTTTATTTTAGGAGGTACGGATTATGAAAAAGGATATGAAATGGGCCATGAATCATTTGCCCAAATCAGATGATAAAAATCTCCCCATCATGAGCCTCAGTGAAATCGAAAAGGCCCGAGCTTTCCATCAGAGCTTCCCTCAGTACAGCGAAACACCGCTTACGCGCCTCGATCAGATGGCTCACTACTTAGGCCTGGGTTCGATTTTTGTCAAAGACGAATCGTATCGTTTCGGCCTCAACGCCTTTAAAGTCCTCGGCGGCTCCTACTCCATGGCCAAGTACATCGCCAAAGAAACGAATCGCCGAATTGAAGACATGCCTTACCAGGTGCTGACGTCTGATGAGCTCCGAAAGGATTTCGGACAGGCGACCTTCTTTACGGCAACCGACGGCAATCACGGCCGCGGCGTCGCCTGGGCAGCACAAAAACTGGGACAAAAAGCAGTCGTTCACATGCCCAAGGGTACGACCCAAACCCGTTTGGAAAACATCAAAAAGCTGGGTGCTGACGTCGATATCTTAGAACTCAACTACGACGACTGTGTCCGTCAAGCCGCCAAGGAAGCCGCTGAAACGCCGCACGGCGTCATGGTTCAGGATACAGCCTGGGACGGCTACGAAGAAATCCCGTCGTGGATCATGCAGGGCTATGGGACAATGGCCATGGAAGCGGGCGAACAGTTGAAGAAAGCCGGCGTTGAACGGCCGACGCATATCTTCGTTCAAGCCGGGGTCGGCTCTCTGGCCGGCGCCATCGTCGGATATTTTGCCAATCTCTATAAAGACAATCCGCCGAAATTCATCGTCGTAGAAGCCTCGGCAGCGGACTGTCTGTATAAAGGTGCGGCTGCCGGTGACGGCAAACCCCGCATCGTCGGCGGCGACCTCAACACCATCATGGCCGGCCTTGCCTGCGGAGAACCGAATACCATTTCCTGGGACATCCTCAAGAACCACGTCACGACATTCATTTCTGCCGATGATCCGGTCACGGTCCGCGGCATGCGCCTGCTGGCAGCTCCCTTAAAAGGAGACGCTCCTATCATTTCCGGCGAATCCGGTGCCGTCCCCTTTGGTGCCCTGGCCACCATCATGCTGTCTGATGAATGTAAAGAACTGCGCAGCCAATTAGGACTCAATGAAAATTCCCAAGTGCTCGCTTTTTCAACAGAAGGCGATACCGATCCGGAACGCTATAAAAACATCGTTTGGCGAGGCTTAGACAAATAAAAGACCTCACAAGAGAATCATTATATAAAAGGAGAGAATACCATGACTGTAAATTACGCCAAGATTAAAGAAGCAGCTCAAAACTACGAAAAGGATATGACCCGTTTCCTGCGGGACATCGTAAAATCCCCCGGTGAAAGCTGTGACGAAAAAGCCCATATCGACCGCATTGCCGAAGAAATGAAAAAACTTGAATTCGACAAGGTTGAAATCGATCCCATGGGCAACGTCCTCGGCTATATGGGAACGGGCAAGACCCTTATCGGCTTCGACGCCCACATCGATACCGTCGGCATCGGCAATAAGGGCAACTGGAACTTCGATCCCTATGAAGGTTTTGAATCGGACACGGAAATCGGCGGCCGCGGCACATCGGACCAACTCGGCGGCATCGTATCGGCCGTTTACGGAGCCCGCATCATGAAAGACTTAGGCTTACTGTCCGATGCCTATACGGTTCTCGTTACCGGTACCGTTCAGGAAGAAGACTGCGACGGCCTCTGCTGGCAGTACATCATCAACGAAGACAAGGTTCGCCCGGACTTCGTCGTCTCGACGGAACCGACCGATGGCGGCATCTACCGCGGTCAGCGCGGACGCATGGAAATCCGCGTCGACGTCCAAGGCGTTTCCTGCCACGGTTCTGCACCGGAACGCGGTGACAACGCCATTTACAAGATGGCTGACATCATCCAGGATATCCGTGCCCTCAATGAAAATGACGCCGCTGACACGACGGAAATCAAGGGCCTCGTAAAAATGCTCGACAAGAAATATAACCCGGAATGGGAAGAAGCCAACTTCCTCGGCCGCGGCACCGTTACCTGCTCACAGATTTTCTACACCTCCCCCAGCCGCTGTGCCGTTGCCGACTCCTGCTCCATTTCCCTCGACCGCCGCATGACAGCCGGCGAAACGTGGGAAAGTTGTCTCGACGAAATCCGCGCCTTGCCGAGTGTTAAAAAGTACGGCAAAGACGTCAAAGTCAGCTTATACGACTACGCCCGCCCGAGCTATACCGGCCTGACATACCCCATTGAATGCTACTTCCCGACCTGGGTCATCCCCAAGGATCACAAAGTTACGACAGCCTTAGAAGAAGCCTATACGGGCCTCTTCGGAAATAGCCGCATCGGTTCGGCTGAAACGGAAGAAATGCGAAAAGCCCTGCCCCTTACGGATAAATGGACCTTCTCGACGAACGGTGTTTCCATCATGGGCCGTAACGGCATCCCCGTCATCGGTTTCGGTCCCGGCGCGGAAGCCCAGGCCCATGCTCCGAATGAAAAGACTTGGAAACAGGATTTAGTGACCTGTGCCGCCGTTTACGCTGCCTTACCCTCCGTTTACACCAGCAAATAAGTTTAATTCACCTAAAAGGAGAGACACTCTGATGAAAACATTACAGGATTATATCGATAAATTAAAGGCCCTCAACTTCAAAGAAATGTATGAAAACGATTTTTTCCTCACCTGGGATAAGACCGACGACGAATTGGAAGCCATCTGGGTTTTAGCCGACGCTCTTCGTTTCATGCGGGAACATAACATTTCTACCAAACTCTTTGAAAGCGGTCTCGGCATTTCCATCTTCCGTGACAACTCGACGCGTACCCGCTTTTCCTTTGCCTCGGCCTGCAATCTCTTAGGACTCCAGGTTCAGGATCTCGATGAAAAGAAGAGCCAGATTGCCCACGGCGAAACAGTCCGCGAAACGGCTAACATGATTTCCTTCATGGCCGACGTCATCGGTATCCGCGACGACATGTATATCGGCAAAGGCCATGCTTACCAAAAAGAAGTCGTCGACGCCGTTACCCAGGGCTATAAAGACGGGATTCTCGAACAGAAACCGACCTTAGTCAACCTCCAATGCGACATCGACCATCCGACCCAATGTATGGCCGACGCAGCTCATATCATCCACGAAATGGGCGGCCTGGAAAACCTGAAAGGCAAAAAAATCGCCATGACCTGGGCCTACTCCCCATCATACGGCAAACCCTTGTCCGTTCCTCAAGGCGTCATCGGCCTCATGACCCGCCTCGGCATGGACGTCGTCTTGGCCCATCCCGAAGGGTATGAAGTCATGCCCGACGTCGTCGACGTCGCCAAAAAGAATGCTCAGCAGTCGGGCGGTTCCTTCCGCATCACCAACGACATGGCCGACGCCTTCAAAGACGCTGACGTCGTCTATCCCAAGAGCTGGGCTCCCTTTGCCGCCATGGAAAAGAGAACCAATCTCTACGCCGCCGGTGACCAGGCCGGTATCGATGCCTTAGAACAAGAGCTGCTGGCGCAAAATGCCCAGCATAAAGACTGGTGCTGTACGGAAGACATGATGAAGACGACAAAAGACGGCAAAGCCATGTACCTCCACTGCCTGCCGGCCGATATCAACGGCGTCAGCTGTGAAGACGGCGAAGTCGAAGCCTCCGTATTCGATCGTTACCGCGATTCCCTCTACAAAGAGGCCAGCTATAAACCCTATGTCATCGCCGCCATGATTATGCTGGCGAAATGTGAAGACCCGGCAGCTACCTTAAAAGCATTGGAAGAAAAAGGTACTGTCCGTAAACTGAAATAAACCTGCAGCCGTGAAAGGGGCCGGTCCTCTGGGCCGGCCCCTCTTTTCATAAAAGGAGCATTATTATGACTCAAAAAAAGAAGCGCATCGTCATCGCCCTCGGAGGAAACGCCTTGGGCAACACTCTCCCCGAACAGATGATGGCCGTCAAAACGACGGCAAAAGCTATTGTCGATCTCATCCAAGAAGGTTGTGAAGTCATCGTTTCTCATGGAAACGGCCCGCAAGTAGGCATGATCAATCACGCCATGGCCGCTTTGAGCCGGGAAGATGCCAATCAGCCCAATACGCCCTTATCGGTCTGTGTCGCCATGAGCCAGGCCTACATCGGCTATGATTTGCAGAATGCATTACGTGAAGAAATGCACAATCGTGACATCTTCGATATCCCTGTTGCCACCATGGTTACCCAGGTCCGTGTCGATCCGGAAGACCCGGCCTTTAAGAGCCCGACCAAACCCATCGGCCATTTTATGACCAAGGAACAAGCCGAACACGCCGCCAAAGAATACGGCTACATCGTCAAAGAAGACGCCGGCCGCGGTTGGCGCCGTGTCGTCGCTTCCCCCCTTCCTCGTGAAATCATCGAAATCGGTGCCATTAAAACCCTCGTCGATTCAGGACAGCTGGTCATCGCCTGTGGCGGCGGCGGCATCCCCGTCATCCATCAGGGCAATCACTTGAGAGGGGCCAGTGCCGTCATCGACAAGGACTTTGTCAGTGAACTCTTGGCCGAAGACCTCCACGCCGACTACTTGATTATCCTGACAGCCGTCGAAAACGTCGCCATCCGCTTCGGGACACCGGAAGAACAGGCCTTGCACGATATCACGACGGAAGAAGCCCGGACCTATATGGAACAAGGACACTTCGCTCCCGGTTCGATGCTGCCCAAAGTCCAGGCAGCCGTCAAATTTGCCGAGTCCCGTCCGGGACGCACGGCCCTCATTACGTTACTGCAAAAGGCAAAAGAAGGCATCCTTGGAAAAACAGGTACCCGCATTCACCAGCCTTAAAGGAGGTGCACCATTGTGGAAAAGCTACCGATTTCAAACACCCGCAGCGCCTCACTCTTTGCCATGGACGGCATTCCCCATTTCTTTGAAGCCCTGCCCTTAGCCTTACAGCACGTCGTGGCCATGATTGTCGGCTGCGTCACGCCGGCCATCATCGTCGCCGGTGCTGCGGGACTCTCCCAGCCTGACCGCGTCGTACTCATTCAGGCCGCCCTTATCGCAGCTGCCATCGGCACGATTCTTCAGCTCTATCCCCTGGGGAAACGCACGGGACTTCACTTCGGCGCCGGTCTTCCGGTCATCTTCGGCGTCAGCTTTGCCTACGTTCCGACCATGCAGTCTCTCGCCGGTGAATACGGAATCGCCGCCATCTTAGGTGCTGAAATTTTCGGCGGAATCTGCGCCATCCTGGTAGGCCTCAGCATCCATCGCATCCGGAAATTCTTTCCGCCCCTCGTTGCCGGGACCGTCGTCTTTACCATCGGTCTGTCTCTCTACCCCATTGCCATAAACTATATGGCCGGCGGCGTCGGAACTCCGACCTACGGCAGCTGGCAGAACTGGGTCGTCGCCTTATTTACCCTAGTTGTTGTGATATTTTTCACTCATTTTGCCAGTGGTCTCCTGCGCCTGGCCTCCATCCTGGTCGGCATCGTAGCCGGATATCTACTGGCCTTAGCCATGGGCATGGTACAATTCGACAACGTCATGAACGCCGGGTATTTTGAAATGCCGCGGATACTGCACTTCGGATTAGAATTCGATCCTGCCGCCTGTATCGCCATTTCAATCCTATTCGTCATCAATTCCATCCAGGCCATCGGCGATTTTTCGGCCACTACATCAGGCGCCATGAACCGCCAACCCACGTCAGACGAACTCCACGGAGCCATCTTAGGCTTAGGAGCTACCAGTATCTTGGGGTCCGTCCTGGGCTTTTTACCGACAGCCTCATTCAGCCAAAATGTCGGCATCGTCACGACGACAAAAGTCATCAATCGGGCCACCTTGGCACTGGCAGCCATCATCATCCTCATCGCCGGCATCGTTCCCAAGTTTTCCGGCCTCTTGACGACGATCCCCTACGCCGTCCTCGGCGGGGCTACCATCCCGGTCTTTGCATCCATTGCCATGACCGGCATCAAACTGGCCTTATCAGACGGTGCTACGCCGCGCAACATGGCCATCGTCGGATTAGCCGTCGCTATGGGCATGGGCTTATCGGCAGCGCCGGAATCGCTCTATCTCTTCCCGGCCTGGGTCACGACGATATTCGGCAAAGCCCCTGTCGTCCTGGCCTCGATGATTGCCATCGGCCTCAACCTCATCCTGCCAAAAAGACACGGCTCGCCTAATGAGTCGTCATCGGCAGCCGCATCTGACTGATGCCGTCCTTGACGTATTTTATGAATTTTTTTACGGCCGGAGCTGCCATATCCCGGCTGGGAATGGCAATACCAATGGTAATCGTATGGACCGGATCCATCGGTAAAATAGCAACCTTTCCCTGCCACTGTGCCGTCATGAGACGGTTGTTCATACTGACCCCCAAGCCGGCTTCTACCATTCGGTACGTCGTATAATTATCAATAGCCGTATACCGAACCTTGCAGGAAATATTTTCAGCCTTCAGCAAAAGTGCCGAGTCCGTATCCTGCTGGGGCAGTGATTCGATAAAAGATTCATTGGCCAACTCCTTGAGCGGATAAGCTTTGGCCTTGGCTAAGGGATGGTTTTCCGGCAGCCACATGACCATTTCATCTTCACATAAAGGAATCCAATCTCCTGAAAAAGGGCGCTTCGTCGTGATACAACAGTCGAAGCGCCCTTCTTCGAGCCCTTCATACATCGACTTATTGGCACATTCTTCAATATGGACGTGAACGGAAGGATAGGTCTGTTGAAAGGCCTGAATGATTTGGGGGAGCCAGTTCGCAGCAACGCTGAAATAAGATCCGATGTAAATATCACCTGCCGTCAGACCGCGAAGTTGGGCACTGTACTGAAGTATCGTTTCCTCATCACGGATGAGTTGGCGCAAGTAAGGGAGGACAGCCGTCCCTTCACGCGTTAAATGAACGCCTTGGGCCGTTCTGCCTAAAAGGGGAAAGCCGATTTCCTTTTCAAGAGAGGTAACGGCACGCATGACCCCGGACGGCGTATACCCCAACCGTTCCGCCGCAGCTGAGAAACTGCCGGCACGAACTACCTGCAAGAGAAGTCTGCATTTTTCCGTATTCATAAAAATCACCTTTGCTTTTTTATCAATTCATCATATATTATTTTGCTATTCTCTCTATGCTAATTATAGCGTATCATAAAAGTAAGAAAAAAGTAAGGAGGTATTTGCATGAAACAGGGAACTGCCGAATTATTACTGCTTACGGTCATCGTATCACGAAGTATTTCCTATCTGTTATCCAAAATCGGCTTGAACGGAATGCCGCCCTTAGAATTGCTGGCCATCCGCTTTTTCCTGACTACCATTATTTTGCTTATCCTGTTCCATAAGCGCCTGCCCGCGATTACACCGAAACTATTCAAAGCCGCCGGCCTTTTGGGAACACTGCTCTTTGGCTGTATGGCCTGTGAGCTGATCAGCTTGACGACAGTCCCGTCTTCAACCGTCGCCTTTCTTGAAAACACATCCGTCGTCTGGGTCCTCCTGCTCATGGCCATCCTCAATCGCCAGTGGCCGGGAAAACAAGTATTGCTGGCAACGACACTGCTCTTTATCGGCATCGCCTGTCTCACTCTCCAAGGGGCAGCCCTCAGTCTGGAACCAGGTGAAATCATCTGCCTGACCGGGGCCCTCTTCTATACCGTATGGATCTGCCTGACAGCCCGCCTGGCTCGAGAGTATGATCCTTTATTGCTGGGAATCCTACAGATGGGATTTCTCGCCGTTTACAGTACCACTGCCAGCCTGCTGTTTGAAGTGACCGTCATCCCCACCGATACGACAACGTGGTCGGCCATCATCGCCTTGGTTCTCATCTGCTCGGTCTTCGGATTTACCTTCCAGCCCGTAGCTCAAAAATATACCAGTGCTGAAAAAGCCGGCTTATTTACGGCCTTGAATCCCTTAATCGCATCCGTTCTCGGTGCATTTTTCCTCAATGAAATGTTTACAACGACTCAATTAATCGGAGCCATCTTCATCATCACAGGAATCATCATCGTTCAATTACCGAATAAAATTCTCTGTAAACTACATTCCTATCCAAACTAATACCCTTAAGTAAAAATCAACGAATTATGAAGGAGATATACCCATGAAAAAATATATTGTCCTCATAATGCTGGCGTTAGCCCTTCCCGTTTTGACGACGCCCCCTGCCTTTGCTGACCAGGCGACTGCCCTACAGGAATCTTCCGTGTTTTCTGATTTGTACGGCCTGCGCCGCACTCAGGAAATGACGGTAATCAGTCCCGATGATGCTGTTAACCATTCCTTTTACGGCCTAAAAATCGGCGATAAAAAAAGTGACGTCATAAAGACGCTTCGTCCGGCCTTTACCCTTATGTACGAATTAAAAGCCATTGGGCCTGCTTATTTATTGAGTGATGTCGTCTATCCCGACTACTATCTGACCGTATCCTTTGATGACAAGGACCGCGTGTCCATGATCGTCTATCAGGAAAATAAGAAGTACCACATTATGACGGATAGTTTAAATTCCTAGGCGCTGCTCCGTTTGATAGCCATCTCGTCAGATCATTAAATTTGTCTCCCATTTTTTATCTCCTTTTATTCGCTCTGCTAAGTAATTACAGCAGGGCATATATATGGAAGAAGCACTGGCATTCGTCAGTGCTTCTTTTGCGTTGTTAAGATATATGGTTTTGAGAAGGGACGTCTCGTCGTCTTCGACATCCATCGTAAGTGATGCTGCATAGGTAAGATTACTTCGGTCTGGTCGCCTCCGGCTTCCTGCTAAAGAGATGCCGCATAGTTCCGGCATCGGCCTTCTAGTCGTCTTGCGACATCCATCCGGAAAGCGGTCACATTGCCACGCCAACGGCAGTCCGGTCGTCTTCGACATCCGTCATTTTTATTTCATTTTTCATATAATAAAAGAAGCACTAGCATTTGCTAGTGCTTCTTTGCTGAATCAGCGGCTTCCTATCCTCCCAGGGGGCCTCCCCCCAAGTACTTTCGG
>OLFW01000124.1_pt1 | contig 76473 bp, 40 predicted proteins | sample 1605351 | NCBI WGS metagenome assembly OLFW01 (sample SAMEA3888918, study PRJEB22519) | human gut metagenome | biome: human gut; feature: human-associated habitat; material: faeces | place: Denmark | collected 2010 | reverse complement strand
TCGACGGGGAGGTTTGGCACCTCGATGTCGGCTCATCACATCCTGGGGCTGAAGTAGGTCCCAAGGGTTGGGCTGTTCGCCCATTAAAGTGGTACGCGAGCTGGGTTCAGAACGTCGTGAGACAGTTCGGTCCCTATCCATCGCGGGCGGAAGAAACTTGAAAGGGGCTGCTCCTAGTACGAGAGGACCGGAGTGGACCGACCAATGGTGTACCAGTCATGGCGCCAGCCGTGCAGCTGGGTAGCTACGTCGGGGACGGATAAACGCTGAAAGCATCTAAGCGTGAAACCAGCCTAAAGATGAGGTTTCTCATTGTGAAAACAAGTAAGGTCCCACAAAGACGATGTGGTTGATAGGCCGGAAGTGGAAGTACAGCGATGTATGGAGCGGACCGGTACTAATAGACCGAGGACTTGACTTAAGCAGAGAAGCAGTTTTAAAGGAGCGAAAGCGACGCATAAAACTGACTGAATCGCTTACTCCGAAGCGAGCTTCGGAGTGGGTGGGGGAGTCTGGTAACAGATACTCCGGACTGGAAGCCGAAGGCAACTGGTCATAAGGATTCAGAAATATGTGGCAGTCTCAGATGACGGATGCCGAAAGGCGACGGAGACTGCCGCTCTCAGAAAGATAGATACGTTAAGAGAAGACAAACATTTTTATGCAGTTGTCAGGATACGAATCCTGAAACATAAATTCAGTGGCGATAGCTGCGGGGATCCACCTGTTCCCATGCCGAACACAGCAGTTAAGGCCGCAAACGCCGAAAGTACTTGGGGGGAGGCCCCCTGGGAGGATAGGAAGCCGCTGATTCAGCAGAGAAGCACTTCGATAATGAAGTGCTTCTTTTTGCATATAAAAATTAACGAAATAAACTGAAGACAGCGCCATGCTTGAGACTGAGGCCCTTATCTTTTGAGAGGGCCTTGTTTTTTTTAGAATTTATGTGGTTTACTGTAAAATGAAGAGATATTTTAATGAAAAAGTAAAGCCACTTTATAAATACACACAAAATACATAAAATATTGACAAATATATTGGTAAAATATAGAATAAAGACGAAAAACGGTATGTCGTTGACCCTTTATGTTTTGGGGACTATGACTACTAAAACGAGTCACAAAGGGGGGATCAATCGAGGTAGTACGGATTTTTTAGGATAGATAGCTTCTAAATTTTTTTCATACATTTCTTTTTATATTTTTTAAATTAAAGGATACAGGAGGAAAAGAATGAATCAGATTTATAAAGTTATTTGGAGTAAAGTTCGTCATTGCTGTATCGTCGTGTCTGAATTAGGAAGAAAAGAGGGGAAGTCTGTATCGTCATCCTCTCGGATGAGTAAAAAAATGGCTGTCTCTCTTGCTGTATGGGCTCTTTGTGCCGGGATGATGCCCGGTGTCATGGCTGCCGATACGGATACAATTTGGAAATTTGGTGTAAGTGTAGGCCCTGATGTAAAAACTCTAGGTGAAGGAACGGCAACGGGGGAGACTACCGAGATTACCCCCGGTGATACAGTTGTTTTACAGGCTGGACGGGGCATAAAATTAACTAAAAGTACTACTGGGAAGGCGGTACAAATTGGGCTTAAGTTTATCGATATGCAGACGGGCGGATCTCCGATGAATGATGCTAAAGCAACTGAGACAGCGGCATTAGCTATCGGTCAAAGCAGTGTGGCCGATGGACAACAGGGGGTGGCCGTGGGCTGGAAATCCCATGCCGGTCAATATGCCTATGCCGGCGGCAGCGAATCTGATGCCGGTTTGAGTTCCGTTGCTATTGGCTATAATGCTAAAGCTGCTTTGGAAGGCTCCGTAGCTATCGGTACCGGTGTACGCATCGATCCGACTAAACCGGCTGGCGGCTATAAAAAGGTCGATAGTACTTTTTCTGTTGCCATCGGTGAGAAAGCCTATGTAGGCGAGAAGTCTACCGGCTCCAATGTAATCGGTAATTTGGCGGAAGTGGCTGCGTCGGAGTATGCGGTTGTAATTGGGACTTCTGCAAAAGTAAATAAAATAGCAAATGGTATTGCTATTGGTTATAAAGCGAGTGTAACAACCGGCAGTGGAGATGGCGGCGTCGCTATAGGTTCTTACTCTGTAGCAAAACAAAGAGCCGGTCTTGCCGGATACGATCCGGAACAAAAGGATAGAAGTTCGGATACTAATGGTTTTTGGAAGTCGGGGCTTGGTGCCGTATCTGTCGGGGATAAGGGCAAGACACGCCAGATTACACAAGTAGCAGCTGGCACGTATAATATGGATGCCGTTAACGTGGCTCAGCTCAGAGCGTTAAACACGAAATTGACTGCCGATATAAAGGCAGCATCCTTGGCAGCCGGTGACAATATTACTATCGCGAAAGATGGAGATACGAATAAAATTAGTTTAAAAGATACGATTACCTTGGGGGCGGATAATGGCCTTATCATTGGCAATCAGGAATTTACCGTAAAGAATGCCGACGGAACCGATAAGGTTGATGAAAACGGTGATGTCGTTAAACAAAGCGGTAATTATATTACCGGTCTTAGTAATACGTCTTGGGATGCAGATAATATTGTTGCAGACCGTGCCGCAACGGAAGGGCAATTAAAAGATATTATCGGTTCTGAATTTGGTAAAATTAATGAAAGCATTAAAAATACGAAACAGACCTTTGTCGGTGACAGTGGAACGAAGGTTGAAATCGGGACAACCGATATGTTGAGTCTTACCGGCGGCGCTGATACCAATTCCTTGACGGATAAAAATATCGGCGTTGTAAACAATGGCAAGGGCTTTAAAGTTCAATTGTCGTCCAAACTTTCCAACCTCGACAGTGTATCTACTAAGACCTTAACGGCCAGCGACAGCATTACCGTAGGCTCTGGTGATGCGACTACGGTCATCAGTGGGAATGCGGTTACTACCGGCTCTGTTACGACGGGGGATACGACAATTAGTAGTGACGGCCTGACTATTACCGACGGTCCGTCCGTAACGAAGTCCGGTATCGACGCCGGTGGTAAAGCTATTCACAACATCGGCGAAGCTACGGAATCTACGGATGCTATCAATAAGGGAACCTTTGATACGGCCATTACCAATATTGGTTCCGGCATGAATCAACTCGGCAATCAGATCAACAAACTCGATAACCGCGTCGATCGTGTCGGTGCCGGTGCAGCAGCTCTGGCAGCCTTGCATCCCTTAGATTTCGATCCGACGTCACGCTGGGAATTCTCTGCCGGTATCGGTAATTACCGCGGTGCCAATGCCGTTGCCGTCGGTGCCTTCTATCGCCCGAACTATAACACCATGGTCAGCATCGGTTCGTCCTACGGCGGAGGTGAAAATATGGTAAATGCCGGCGTAACTTGGAGATTTGGGGAAGGCGGAACGGGAAATTACCAGTCGAAAGGCGCTATGGCTCAGGAAATCAACAGCTTGAGATCGGTCGTAGACGAACAGAACAGCAAACTGGCGTCACAGAACGACAAAATCGAGGCTCAGAACAGCAAGATTGAAGCCCAAAGTCAGCAGCTCGAAGAACAGAATAAGAAGATTGAACAATTGATGCAGGCTATTGCCGAGTTGAAGCGATAAGGCAGTCGTATCAATTTCTGACAATAAGTAACGATAGCTGGGGTTCCTCTTATCGGAGAGGGGCCTCAGTTTTTTTATTTCTGAAAATGTTATGTATTACTAAAAAATATATTGAAACTGAAATAAACAGCGAGTTGCTGATTTAATATAGACATAATATGTGTAATTTGTTGACAAGTATATAGATACTATATAAAATAAACAACAAATAAACGTTATTAAAATTTTATAATTTTGGTAAAATGGCTTATTAGGCCGAGAATTAAGGAGGCTTGGTAATCGATATAGACAGCACGGAGCTGTTTGGGGGAAATAACTTCTAAATTTTATCATTTCTTTTATATTTTTTTAATTAAGGAATATGGGAGGAATCGGCATGAATCGAATTTATAAAGTTATTTGGAGCAAAGTGCGGCATTGCTATGTCGTCGTATCGGAATTAGCAAAAAAAGACGGTAAGTCTGTATCGACTCGCGGGAGAGTCAGTAAAAAAATGGCAGCATCTCTGGCCGTGATGGCCTTGTGTGCTGGCATGATGTCGGGCGTCATGGCTGCTGATACGGCAACCGGAGCGGGATCCGGTGTTGCATATGGTACGGGATCTGAGGCAACAAAGGCTACAAATACGGCAGTTGGATCAGGGGCTAAAGCTACAGGTTTGCTGGATGCAGTTGCTGTTGGTAATAAGGCAAATGCATCCGGTATGAGCGGTACAGCTATTGGTAGCAGTGCCGAGGTAACAGGTTCTTCCGGGACAGCTCTTGGTACTAAAGCTCAGGCGGCCGGTTCAGCTGTAGCTGTTGGTGTTAGTGCTCAGGCAACTGTGGTTTCTAGTATAGCTGTCGGAAATCTGGCACAAGCAACCGGGAATACTAGTATGGCCATCGGAAAGGAAGCCGCGGCCTCGAACAGTAATAGCATAGCTATCGGAAGTAAGGCGAATGCTTCCAATTCCAATAGTATTGCCATCGGGTTGTCAACGATAGCGTCCGGCAGCTCCGCTGTTTCTATAGGGTATAAGACTGAAGCTACCGGTGGTTCTTCAGCTGTTTTTGGTTATGAATCTAAGGCAACTAATAGTGAAGCAACCGCGATAGGCTATAAGTCTACGACGGCATCTCGAGAATCACTTAGTATGGGACGTGGATCTGAAATTGGTACAAATGCTGACCGTGCGTTAGCTGTGGGCTACAAAGCGTTCATCGGTGATGAAACTACGCCGAGTACGGCGGTTCATGATAATGGTGTAGCTGTAAGCGGTACGACAAAAGATACGCCTCAGAACTATACTAGACTTAAAGACACCATTGCAATCGGGTCGGAAGCCAAAGCTTATGGCTACCAGGATATTGCTTTCGGCGCCGGTGCAAATGCTTTTAATAATCAAACTGTGGCAATTGGTAGAAGTGCAGAAGCTCGTGGCGATTACTCGTCTGTACTCGGTTATAAAGCTGCAGCCGACGGAAAAGGTGCGACGGCATTGGGCTTTGGTGCTCGTGCCTATGGTGTAGGATCGGTAGCTATCGGCAAAGAAGCTATTACAAATACATTGGATGATTCTGCTGCGGTAGAATATAGTGTTGCTATTGGTAATAATGCCCGTGCGGCATCTAATTATTCCGTTGCTATAGGTACACATTCATTGGCTATTATTGAAGATGATGTGGCTACCAAAGCATACTTAACTGATGAAAAGTTTTCAAAAAATAACGGCGTTGTTTCTGTCGGTAATAAAGCCTACACTCTAGGTAACTATGACTTTGAGGAAAACCATCGTCGTATCACCAATGTAGCCGGTGGGGCCGATGATTATGATGCGGTCAACGTGGCACAGCTTCGCAAAGTGTATGATAAGGCTACGGATAATACAACGAAAATTTCACAATTATCCGGTGGTTGGATGCTGGGCGTAACGACGGCACCGGACGTTAGGCAGGCTTCAGATGCTACTGCTGAAGGGCTATCTCGCGCTATTCAATCAGGTCAAATGGTGAGATTGCAGGCCGGTAGTGGTATCAAGTTAAAGCAAGATGGAACCAATGTAACGATTGGGCTCAAATTTATCGATATGCATACAGGCGGTTATCCAATTAACGATGCTAAAGCGAGTGGTGGCGCTGCGCTGGCAGTGGGCCAAAACAGTATAGCTGATGGTAATCAAAGTACAGCTGTCGGTTTTGACACTTATGCCGGTCAGCATTCTTTTGCCGGTGGGAATCAGGCTGAAGCAGATATGTACTCGGTTGCTCTCGGTGCCTACGCAAAGGCTAAGAAACAGTATTCTGTTGCTGTCGGTATAGCTAAAGAATTTGATGATGGAAGCGGAAGCAAAACACGCAAAAAGGTTGACAGTGATTATGGCATGGCCCTAGGTACCTATTCCTATGTAGGTGAAGATTCTAATGAATCTAATGCTATCGGTTTTGATACGGCAATCACTAATTCGGTAAATTCAGCCGCAGTCGGCAGTCGAGCTAATATAGCTAATTCGAAGGAAGCTAATGCATTTGGTTACTTGGCAAAAGTAACCGATTCAGAATATGGCAGCGCATTTGGTAGCCATGCGACAGTGACTAATGCTAACAATGCAGTGGCCCTTGGTGTATCTTCTAAAGTAGAGGGTGTCGATAGTGGTGTTGCATTAGGGGCATTCTCTGTGGCTGATAAAAATGCAAGAATCTTTGGCTATGATCCGTCGACAGGGACGACGTTTGTAATGACTCCTGAGATGCAGTCTGCCCTTACTGCATGGCAGGAAGCTTCAAAAGCATCTGTAGCCGATCCGGATAATGCAGATAAACTTAAAGCGGCTGAAGATGCGGCGAAAACGTATCGAACTCTTGTCGGGGCATGGGAATCTCAATTAGGTGCTGTTTCCGTAGGGGATAGTTCCAAAGGTGTAACTCGTCAGATTACGAATGTAGCCGCCGGCACTTTGGATACAGATGCGGTCAACGTAGCTCAGTTGAAAGCAGTAAACACTAAAGTTGACGCCAATAAGATTAGCTTCTTCAGCGTAAATCCGGAAGGCTTTGTTGTAAACAGTAATGAAGACAATAAAGGCGCTACCGGAGCTCATGCCATGGCGATCGGTATTGATGCTTCCGCTACAGGTCTTTTTAGCACGGCGGTTGGTAAAGGGGCTTTGGCAGAGGCTGGAGATGCTATCGCTTTGGGTACTGATAGTAAATCGACGGGGAATATGGCTACGGCTATAGGGGAGCGTTCTGAAGCTACCGCTTCAAGTGCTGTGGCACTCGGTTCGGCTGCTAATGCCACTCAAAATTATGCTATTGCCATAGGTGGCGGTGCCAAAGCAGAAGATCAACAAACTGTTGCAATTGGACCGTATGCTAACGCTTTGAAAGAAAATAGTATTGCTATTGGTTACTTTGCAACAGCATCAGACAATGCCTATGATGGAGTCGCTCTTGGACGAAGTGCTAATGTTACAATGGAAAACGGTATTGCTTTAGGTTCATATTCTACTACGGATCGAGATGGAAATTATCTTGGTTATGATGCAGGTGTTGATGGAGATTTTGTCTTTACATCGGAAATGCAAGCTGCCATAGAAGCCGCAAATGCAGCAATTTATGAACGGAATCAAAATCCATCGCCGGAAAATGATCAAAAGGCTAGAGAGGCTATTAAACAATATCGCTTGGCGGTGGCACCATGGGTATCGGGAACAAGTGCAGTATCTATTGGTAACAAGGAAGAAGGTCTTACTCGCCAGATTACCAACGTGGCAGCCGGTTCTACTGACACGGATGCGGTAAACGTGGCTCAGCTCAAGGCTTTGGCTAGTAAGGTGAAACAGGATGCCGCTGATAGTGCCTTAACAGCCGGTAAAAATATTAGAATTGACACAAAGACGGATGAAAATACCGGTGTTAAAACGAATACCATCAACTTAGAAGATAAAATTACCTTAGGCGATACTACGGATGCGGCTAAACAGGTAACGATTGATGGGAATGCCGCAACGGTTACAGCAGGCGATGGAGATAACAAGGTCATTGTTGATGGCTCTAGTGGCCAAGTTGTAATTGGTGACACGGGCAATCAACTTGTTATCGGGAAACAAGCTGATACAGCTACCGATAAAGATGGCAATGAAATCAACCCTGGTAAAACAGGCAATTACATTACCGGCCTCGATAATACGACTTGGAATCCGGAAGAGAACGGTATCGTTAGAGATCGTGCGGCTACCGAGGGTCAGTTAAGTGATATCGTAGGTACAATCGGCGAGATTAGTGAAGGTATTGAAAATGCTACGAGAACGATTACCGGTGACGGTGACGCAAAAGTCGTACTCGGTAAAGACGATGCTTTAAGTCTTACCGGCGGAGCCGATACCAGTTCATTAACTGAAAAGAACATCGGTGTTGTAAATAATGGCGATAAAGGTTTCAGTGTTAAGTTATCGTCTAAACTTACCGGTCTCGACAGTGTCAGCACGAAGACATTAACGGCGAGTGACAGCATTACCGTCGGCTCTGGTGATACGACGACAGTCATCAGTGGTAATACGGTTACGACCGGTTCCGTAACGACGGGTAACACGACCGTCAGCAATGATGGATTAGTGATTAAAGATGGCCCGTCTGTCACTGCCGATGGCATTGATGCCGGCGGCAAAACTATTTCCAATATTGGGGAAGCTAAGAATCCGACGGATGCTATTAATAAGAGTACCTTTGACACTACGGTCGCTAATATCGGTTCCGGCATGAACCAACTCGGCAATCAGATTAACAAGCTCGACAACCGCGTCGATCGTGTCGGTGCCGGAGCGGCGGCCTTGGCAGCTCTCCATCCGTTGGAATACGATCCTGCTACGCGTTGGGAAGTTTCGGCCGGTGTCGGTAATTATCGTGGTGCTAATGCAGTTGCTGTCGGTGCCTTCTACCGTCCGAACTACGATACCATGGTCAGCATCGGCTCGTCCTACGGCGGCGGTGAAAACATGGTCAATGCCGGTGTCACCTGGAGAATCGGTGAAGGCGGATCTGGGAACTACCAATCGAAGGGCGCCATGGCTCAGGAAATCAATGATTTACGGTCAGTTGTGGACGAACAGAACAGTAAACTGGCGTCGCAAAGCAGCCAGATTGAATCTCAGAGTGAACAGTTATCTGCTCAAGGTAACGAGATTAAGGCTCAGCGTCAACAATTGGAAGAACAGAATCAGAAGATTGAACAACTGATGAGGGCTATTGAAGATTTGAAAAAATAAAATATAGACAACGTGCTACGTAAGACTGGGGTCCTTCTCTTGGGAGAGGGGCCCCATTTTTTTTTTTCGATTTTCGTAAAATTTTATATATCTTGCTGACGAAGACCATGTGAGAATAAATCACACAGCCGTTAAATCGCTCTCTGTAGCGGTAAAATGGGGTAACGATAGACTGAAGATACTGGCGCTGAAGGAAGTGCATCAAGTAAAATGACAGCTTAAAATCTACTGTAAATCAATATAGTAATGATATTGATACATAAAATATAGAGACTAAAGAGTTGTTTTCGACTTAAATAAACCCTTCAGGTGGAGATTAAAAAACGGCGACAAGAAACGTATTCCTCTGGAATTTGCATATTTTAGCGATTTATTAATCGTGCTTGAGTAAATAAATTAATTTGAAACGCATGTTTATTATCAATTAAATATATGATATTTGTCTATAATGAATTATATAAAACGGTTAGTTGACAATTTTAGCCCATATCTATAAAATAAAAATCAGAGAAGACTAGCACTAACGATATGTTTTAATATGAGAATATTTATTACATGATGGGGGTGCGAAAAGGGGCGGTTAAAAATGAATAAAGTGTATAAAGTTATTTGGAATAAGGTAAAACATTGTTATGTTGTCGTATCGGAGATTGCCAAGCGTAATGGTAAATCGGTGACGATGCAATCCCAGGCGGGTAAAAGTATCGCTGCGGCTTTGACGGTCTTTGCACTGTGTCTCGGTATGACGGGGGTTGTAAGTGCTGCTGAGAATACAGAAGGTATCGGGATGGGTGTTGCTATTGGTAAGAATTCTAATGCGAATAGCCGTGATTCGGTTGCTGTTGGACAAGGTGCAAATAGTGGTGGTGCTTCTATTGAGATTGGAGGCGGAGCCCAGGCTCCGAAGGGGAACTCGGTTGCCATTGGACCTTCCACAGTATCTGAAGGCGATGGTTCTATTGCTATCGGGAATAAAGCGACAGCAAAGATTGGGACTGCTATTGCTATCGGTAGTCTGTCTAATGCAACAATCAATGGTATGGCTCTCGGGGTTAGCGCGAATGCCGCTAGTAATTCGGTCGCTTTGGGGCTTGAGTCAAACGCAGCCGGTGTAGGGGCTGTCGCGTTGGGCTATCAAGCTAAGGGTACGGGAATCTTCTCGAATGCGATTGGTGTCGAAGCTAAAGCAATGGAAAAAGATTCGACTGCGATTGGCCATAGTGCAAAGGCTGAGGCTGAAGGAGCTATGGCCTTTGGACACTCCGCTAATAGTACGGGGAAGTATTCAACCGCTATTGGTGAGAAGGCGGAAGCCACGGCTGAAAGTGCTATAGCTTTTGGGAGTTCTGCTAGGAGCGCGGGAACCTATTCAATGGCTCTTGGAGAAGAGGCCGCAGCTATGAAGCAAGGTGCACTGGCCTTTGGCCATTCTGCTAAGGGCACGGGAAATTATTCAATGGCCATCGGTGACAGTGCTAAAGCAAGTGGTATGTATGCAGTGGCATTGGGGACTAACTCCATTGCAAGTATTACCTACAGCGTAGCTCTTGGCAACGGTTCTGCGGCTACTACCAATGCTGGTGTAACTGGGTATAATCCGAGCGGTAAGGAATTGACTCGTGATGAAAAGTCCAGCCCAACTTGGACTTCGACTTTGGCGGCTGTTTCCGTCGGCAACAGTGAAAAAGGGTATACTCGTCAGATTACCAACGTAGCTGCCGGTACCTTGGATACCGATGCTGTCAATGTAGCCCAGCTTAAAGCTTTAGATTCTAAGTTGACGAAGGCAGCGGCTGATAGTGCCTTAACGGCCGGTAAAAATATCAGAATTGACTCCATTACGGATGAAAATACCGGTGTCAAAACCAATACGATCAACTTAGAAGACAAAATTACCTTAGGGGATAATACCGATGCTGCTAAGCAGGTAACCGTTGATGGTAATGTAGCAACTGTTACAGCAGGCAGTGGAGATAACAAGGTTGTTGTTGATGGTTCTAAAGGACAAGTTGTAATCGGTGATGAAACTAATGGTGGCGTTGTTATCGGTAACCATGAAAATGCCGATGGTACAACCAGTGATTACATCACAGGTCTCGATAATATTAAATGGGATAAGGACAATATCGTTAAAGATCGTGCCGCGACCGAAGGTCAGTTGAGCGACATTGTAGGTACGATCGGCGAGATCAGTAAAGGCATTGAAAACGCTGCGAGAACGATTACCGGAGACGGTGACGCAAAAGTTGTACTCGGTAAAGATGACGCCTTAAGCCTCACTGGCGGTGCCGATACAAGTGCATTAACTGAAAAGAACATCGGTGTCGTAAATAACGGTGATAAAGGCTTCAGTGTTAAGTTATCGTCTAAACTTACCGGTCTCGACAGTGTCAGCACGAAGACATTAACTGCGAGTGACAGCATTACCGTCGGCTCCGGCGATACGATGACAGTCATCAGCGGAAATTCTGTTACGACCGGCTCAATCACGACGGGCAACACGACGATGAACAATAACGGCCTTACGATTAAAAATGAAGATTCGTCGAAGAACATTACCATTCAAAACAACAACGTCAGCATGGGCGGAAATGTCATTACGAATATTGGCGAAGGCACGAAACCGACGGATGCCATTAACAAAAATCAATTTGACCGTGAAATCAGCCAAATCAATAATGGTATGGGTCAGGTAAATAATCGCATCAGCAACCTCGATAACCGCGTCGATCGTGTCGGTGCCGGTGCGGCAGCTTTGGCAGCCTTACATCCACTGGACTTTGATCCGACGTCCCGTTGGGAAGTTTCGGCCGGGGTCGGCAATTATCGCGGTGCTAATGCCGTTGCTGTCGGTGCCTTCTATCGCCCGAACTACGATACCATGATTAGCCTCGGCTCGTCTTATGGCGGCGGTGAAAACATGGTCAATGCCGGCGTAACCTTCCGCATCGGTGAAGGCACGACTAAGGTATATTCATCGCAGGATGCATTGGCACGGGAAGTTGACAGTTTGAGATCCCTTGTCGATGAACAGAATCGTAAACTGGAATCGCAGAGTAAACAACTTACGGCACAGAATAATAAAATCGAGTCGCAGAGTGAACAACTGGCGGCTCAGAACAATAAGCTTGAAGCACAAAACAGTAAGATTGAAGCCCAGAGCCGGCAATTGGAATCCCAGGGCAAGCAGTTGCAAGAACAGAGCCGGCAGATTGAACAATTGATGAAGGATGTTGCTGAATTAAAAAAATAGAATCACTGAATATCGTGTGAAATCGACACGGCAGCGGAAAGGCCCTCTTTTCAGAGGGCCTTTTTGTGTGGCAAATTTTAGCGTTGAACAGAGACCTTTGTAAAGAAAATTTAAATTATAAAAAAAATGAAATAGTCGATATCGATTTGTAATAGAAAATTAGTATTTGTTTTATTGACAAATTTTAAAGCAATCTATAAAATTATGACCATAAAAGTCTAGATTGATAATGACTTGTTTTAACTGGAGTACATTTGTCAAATTGAGGTAATGCTGCGGTAAAAACAGGCTGTGGAGGGGATATGCGATAGGGCGGCCTATTGTTGAATGATGTGTCGAAATAAAGAAATGCCGTTAAAGACTAAAAGAGGTATTCCGATTTCCGTTGTAATATTGTGTCTGTTTCTTATCGTTGTGTCGTTTAATTATCCATTCTATTGGGGGAAATGAATATGAACAAAATTTACAAAGTCGTTTGGAGCAAAGTAAAGAACTGCTACGTCGTAGTTTCTGAAATCGCCAAGAGCCACAGCAAACCTGTGTCGCGTGGCTCGCGTCAATACGTTTCGGCAGCCGCCGTCTTAGCTGCTTTCGCCGTGCTGTCTGTTGCGAATGTCGCTACCGTTCAAGCTGTATCTGACATTAAAGTGGGCGATGACTCTAAAACCAACAGTTATGTTGGCCAAGTGGGTAGCATTGCCATCGGCAACAATGCCTATGTTGAAAATATGGCCGGTAATCAGGAACGGACCTTTACCTTTGGGCAGACTGATCAGACCCAGTGGGCAGCCGGCATTGCCATCGGTCAGAATACCTATGCCCGTTCCGGAAGCATCATGATTGGCGATCATAAATATGTAGGCGCTCTCGGCGATGTCACCGTTGACGGTTCTTCTAATGCCGGTGTAAGAGCGAAATCTTTGTATATTAACTCCACCACCCTCGGTGCCAATGCCTATAACTCCGGCTCGTTTTCTACGGTAAACGGTTCCTATTCCATTGCAACCTCTGATTACCAGGGCCTTGGCGGTTTTGCCGGTCTTTTTGACGGACCGAAAGCGGCCAAAAACTTTGGTGCCAACATTTACGGTTCTTTGAACAGCATTGAATCGGCTACATCCTCGTCGAACTATTCCGGTGTTGCCAGCAGTGTCATCGGTACGGCTAATAGAACGGCCAACTCCAATGGTGCCTTGATTTTCGGTGCCGGCAATGAAATTACTAACTCCATTACGGCAATTTCTGCTCCGTCCAGCGGTGGTGCCTCGGCGAAAGAATTACAGACCACGTTGATGACCAGCATTAAGAACTCTCAAAGCGGCGGTGCAACCCTTGCCATCGGTGGCGGTAACAAGGCTGATTATACCCAGAAAACGTCCATCATCGGTGTCAACAACACCGTTACCGGCACGAGCAGCAACATTAGCCAGTATAACTCGGTAACCGGTTTTAACAACACGGCTACCAATGTAGACAACACGATCGTTGTTGGCACGAACCGAACGGTGTCTGACTTGGCCAATACTGTTGTTATTGGTACCGCAGATTCTGCTACGGAAACGACGGCTAGTAATGCAGTTGCTATCGGCAACAATGCTAATGCCACTGTAGATGGCGGTGTCGCCTTAGGCTCTAACTCTGTCGCTAGTGTTGCCTCTGGTGTTGCCGGCTATGATCCTAACACGAAAGCTGCTTCCACGACTGATTCTGCCACTTGGAAATCTACCTTAGCCGCTGTTTCTGTCGGCGTTCCGACGGATGGCGGTGCCGCTACGGCAACTCGTCAGATTACGGGCGTTGCTGCCGGTATGCAGGATACGGATGCTGTAAACGTAGCACAGCTCAAAGCTTCTAAGGTAAACTTAACGGAAGGTGACAATGTTACCATTGATTCCGTAACAAACGCTGATGGTACTACCTATACCATTAAAGCTACCGATACCAATACGACCTTGGCCAGCGGTACCGTTTCCTATACCGATGGTGACGGAACTTTGGTTTTGACAGACTCGGCAGGTAATAACGTTACCGTAAGCGGTCTTAAAAACACCTATGTCACCAGTGCAGCCTTGAACGGCAATACCTTGACCCTTACTCGTAATGACGGCGGCACGGTTACCGTAGACGGTATCGCATCTTCGACCGATATTACGAACTTAACCAACACAGTAAATGCTAATAAAACGCACTTCTACAGCGTTAATTCTACGGATACAACAGCAGGGAACTACAACAATAACGGCGCTACCGGGACGAATGCATTGGCTGCCGGTGTAGCGGCTAGTGCTCAGACAAACAATTCCGTTGCTGTAGGTACGAATGCTCGTGTTCTGGGGAATGGCGGTAACAGAGACACCGGTACAGGCAGCATCGCCATCGGTGAAAACGCACTCGTTACTACTAATGGTCTTAACTTAACAAGTATTGCTATGGGTAAAGGTGCTACTGTATTAAACGGTAGTGGTAAACAGGATAGAGCCTTAAGCTTCACTCCTGATAACTACACATCCGCTAGCGACCTTCCAATTGATCCGGATAAATCCCCTGGCGGTATCGCTATCGGTGCCAATGCTTATGCCCGTACAGGTAGTGTACAGATTGGTTCTCACACCATGAAGGGGTACACCATGGGCGGTTCTGAAATCAACGACCAGTCCCAGGCCAACCTGGTAGGCATGACGACCATCGGCTCCAACTCTTACAATAAGGGTGCGTTAGGCAGTATGCTCGGTGCTTATTCCGTAATGACCGGTAACTTCACCGGTGCCGGCGGTTTTAACAGTCTTCTTTATGGTTCTCAAAACTTCGGTGCCAACGTAGTCGGTTCCTTGAACAGCATTCGTTCTGCCGGTTACAGCGGTTCCAGCGGTATTGCGAACAGCATTGTCGGTGTAGCCAACATTGCTGAAAATGCTAACGGTGCCTTGATTTACGGTGCCGGCAATAAAATTACGAACTCTGTACAATCCATTAGTGGTATCGATACCTTGACCAGCACGTTAACGGTTGATGAAATGGTTGATGCATTACGTAAAGGGATTCAAAGCTCCGATGGCGGCGGATCCACCTTGGCTGTCGGCGGCGGCAACACGGCCGACTATACCCAGAATACGGCGATTATCGGTGTAAATAACACCGTTACCGGTACAAGCTCTGATATTGCTCAGTATAACTCTGTTACGGGCTATAACAATAAAGCCACTAACGTAGACAATGTAACCATCACAGGTATCAACAATACGGTCACCGATACCAAGACAGCCGTTGTAATCGGTGACAACCGTACTTTGACCGGAGCTAATAACAACGTTATTATCGGTTCTTCCGATGCAGGTACTACGACAACGGTTAACAATGCAGTGGCTGTCGGTCGAAATACGAATGTATCCTATGACGGCGGCGTAGCCCTCGGTGCGAACTCGCTGGCCACGGTAGATAAAGGGGCTATCGGTTATGATCCGTTGGGAGAAATTACCGATACGGACAGCATTGGCGCACTTAACAAAACACAATATGATGCGCTTAAATCCTCTATCGCGTCGAGCAATGATACGGTAAATAGCTTGACTTCGGACATTGCAGACTTGAAACAGCAGCAAAGTCAGTATAGCAGATGGTCTAATGAATATTTTGACCTTCAAGACCAGATTGATGCCAAACAGACAGAACTGACTGCGGCTCAAAATTCCTTAAATGCTGACCAAACTGAAATGAATAAGTTAGTTTCCACTTGGCAGGCAACGGGCGCTGCTGTATCCGTAGGTGACAGTGCAACCGGCTTAACCCGTCAGATTACTAACGTAGCAGCTGGTACGAATGACACTGATGCCGTAAACGTAGCTCAGCTTAAACAGGTTGCCGCTGCTGCAGAAGATGCCGGTAAGACAACCTTGAACTTCACAGGTGATGACACCACCGCAGCTATCGCTCGCGGCAATGGCCAGACACTCAACATTACCGGTGGGGCTACTGAGTTTACGACGGCAGACAACATCGGCGTTGTAAAAGACGGCGATAATGCCTTGAAAGTGAAGTTGGCCAAAGACCTCACCATGGCTGACGGCAGCATTGCCTTCGATAACAATGTTAAATTGTCCTCCGCAGGCTTAAGCAATGGCGGTCAGAAGATCACTAATGTAGCAGCCGGCGAAGCCGATACCGATGCTGTCAACGTATCGCAGCTCAAGGGCAGCACGATTAAGTCCGGCACGGCAACCTATGCCGACAATGGTACGGGATCCATGACCTTAACCATGGAAAATGGCGACACGGTCACGGTCAATGGCCTGCAGGATAAATACATTAGCGGTGCCTCCCTTGCAAATAATACCTTGACCATTAGCCGTAACGACGGTACAAACTTTACGGTTGATAACATTGCTACTATGGACGATATTTCCGGTCAAGTAGGCAATGTAGCCTTGAACTTTGCCGGTGATGATGCTACGGCTAAAGTAACGACTAAAAACAACGGTACTCTTAACATTACCGGTGGTGCAGATAGCGACAACTTGACCGACGACAACATCGGCGTTGTAAAATCTGCTGACGACACCTTACAGGTTAAGTTGTCTAAAGACTTGAACGCCCTTAACAGCGTTCGCGTCGGCGGTTCCAAAGAAGGCGAAGGCATTTACATTGCCAACCAGACCGTAAACAACACCAATAATGGTTCTGAAACCGGAAATTACATCACGGGCTTAACCAATACGACTTGGAATCCGACGGCTAACGGCTACGTAAGCGGCCGTGCCGCCACGGAAGATCAGTTGAAATCCGTTTACGACACGATCAACTCCGATGTGAAAGCCAACAAGGTCGTTGCAGGTAAAAATATCACCGTAACCGAACTTGCAAACGGTGCCGGTACTCAAGTTGCCTTGGCCGAGGACATTACTCTCGGCGATGCAGCCGGCAAAAATGTCGCTATCAGCGGTACCAACGGTACCATTACTGCCGGTGACGGTGGTTCTAATCAAGTTGCTATTGACGGCACGAATTCCACCATTACAGCAGGTACGGGCGATAACAAAGTTACTGTAGACGGCAACAATGGTCTTGTCACGGTTGGCGATGCCACTAAAGGAGCTGTTTCCATCGGGAACCAAACTGTAACCGGTACGAAGACTGACGGCACGACGGATTCGCAGAGCGGTAAATACGTTACCGGCCTCGACAACACGAAATGGGATCCTGCAAACCAGGGCATCGTTGAAAACCGTGCGGCTACGGAAGGTCAGTTGAAAGGTGCTGTGGACAGCATTTCCAAACAGATCAGCGACATCGATACGGCCGTTAAATCCTCCAGCCGTGTCTTCGAAAGTGACAGCGGTGCTGATGCTCAGGTAACCCGTAAGAACACGGATGCCATGAAGCTCAAAGGCGGCGCTGATACCAACAACCTCTCCGATAACAACATCGGCGTCGTAAACAACAGCGACGGCACGGGCTTTGACATCAAGTTGTCAAAAGACATCAAAGATCTCAACAGCATCGAAGTAAACAATAAGGTTACCGTCGGTACCGGAGACAATCAGACGATCATCGAAGGCAACACGGTCAATACCGGCTCGGTCACGACGGGCAACACGACCATCAACAACGATGGCCTGAAGATCGTCAACGAAGATTCGTCGAAGAACATCACCGTCCAGAACAATAACGTCAGCATGGGCGGCAATAGAGTTCAAAATGTCGGCGATGCTACGGAATCGACGGACGCCATTAACAAAGGCCAGTTCGACCGCGCCCTCAATAACATCGGCACGGGAATGAATGAAATGAACAACCGTATCGGCAACCTCGACCGTCGTGTCGATCGCGTTGGTGCCGGTGCCGCCGCCCTGGCAGCTCTCCATCCGCTGGAATTCAGCCCGGAAGCGAAATGGGACATCTCGGCCGGTGTCGGTAACTACCGCGGCGCTAACGCCGTTGCCATCGGGGCCTTCTATCGTCCCAACGTCAACACCTTGGTCAGCATCGGTTCCTCCTACGGCGGTGGTGAAAACATGATCAACGCCGGCGTAACCTTCCGAATCGGCGACGGCGAAACGATCAACTACCCGTCCAAGAAAGTTATGGCACAAAAGATTACGGATTTGGAATCGGTTGTATCTCAACAGAACGATAAACTTGAAGCACAAAGTGAACAACTGAATGCGCAAAATAAAAAGATTGAAGAATTAATGGCGGCTGTTGCAGCGTTAACGAAATAAGTCGTCTGAAAATCTTCAATGGCATACCTAAGCCGAGCGAGGCTCCTCTTTGATAGAGGGGCCTCGTTTTTTGTGTGTTAAAAAATAAAATAGAAAGGATTAAACCTAAGAGTTATAACTGAGATGCAATATACAATTCGTTTTGGATATAAATTCTCTAAAATGCTTTATTGACAAATTCTGTCAAGTTAGTGTAAAATCAAGAAAACTAAGAGATACAAGTTCTTAACTATTTAGAAAGTTCGATTAGATAAATAATTAAGAAATATATAAATTTAAATTATTTTTATAAGGGGAAACTAAATATGAACAAACAATATAAGGTCATTTGGAGTAAAGTAAAAAACAGCTATGTCGTCGTCTCAGAATTAGCGAAGAGAAGCGGTAAGGCTGTATCGATAAAATCTCAGCCCGCCCAGACGTTAGCCGCCGTGCTTACGGTTCTGGCTCTTTCCATGGGAGTAACCGGTTTAGCCAGTGCAGCGGCTAATACGGAAGGTGCCGGCGCCGGTGTGGCTGTTGGTACATCATCCGAAGCAACCACGTATATGGCGGCAGCTGTAGGTAATTCAGCGAAAGCCACCGGTTCGGCTTCCACGGCCCTTGGCTATAACACCACAGCGTCCGGTAGCAATACCGTAGCTCTTGGCAGCAGTGCGGCTGCGTCCAATTCTTCGGCAATAAGCATTGGTAATAGATCTAAGGCATCCGGGGCTAGTAGTGTAGCTATTGGACCGAGCGCTGAAGCGTCATCGAGATACAGTACCGCCCTTGGCGCATCTGCGTCGGCAACGGGTGATTACAGCCTTGCTTCCGGTTATCAAGCAAATGCATCCGGTAAATATGGCCTTGCTTCCGGTTATCAATCTGTAGCGAGCGGCTATTATACAACAGCTACCGGTTACCAATCAAAAGCTACCGGATCCAGTGCCTCTGCTTATGGTAATGGTGCTACGGCTTCCGGTAATAACTCTTTGGCGTTAGGCTATAACTCTGCTGCGGCCGGTGATAGTGCCATCGCTATCGGTAATGCTGCTAACATTGCTTCTACGGCTGCTAACTCCGTCGCTATCGGTAAAAGTGCGTCCGCTGCATCCGGCAACTCCGTTGCCTTAGGTCAGAACTCCTTGGCAGATACGACCGGTGTTGCGACGACAGGCTATTTGACAAATGAAGCATTCTCGGCCAGCAATGGTGTCGTATCCGTAGGCAATGCTTCTTATACCGATGCCAGCGGTAAGACGGTAGCTGAAAACCGCCGTCGTATCACCAATGTGGCAGCCGGTGCTGACGATTATGATGCGGTAAACGTGGCTCAGCTTAAAGCGTTGGAAAGCAATGTAAATTCTGATATTAGCAATGTAAATTCCAACATTAGCACTATAAACTCTAATATTAGCACTTTAAACTCCAGTCTTAGCACTTTGAGCGATACTGTTGATGCTAATAAAATCTCTTATGTTTCCGTGAATTCTACATTAACGGGTAATAAAAATAATGACGGTGCTACGGGTACTAATGCTGTAGCGATTGGTGGCGCTTCTAAAGCTGCCGGTAATTTAGCTACTGCTTTGGGCGTTAACACTACTGCCAGCGCTGAACGTGCCGTAGCTCTCGGCAATCAGGCGTCTGCTACCGGTATGAGTGCGATTTCTATCGGTAACCGTTCTTCTTCTTCCGGTGCGGCTTCGATTGCCATCGGTTCAACGTCTACGGCTGCCAGTGGTGGTATAGCCCTCGGTATTTCTTCTAAAGCAACCGCTTCCTCCTCTATGGCATTAGGTCAAAACACTTCTGCTACTGAGTATCTCTCTATGGCTCTTGGTAATTTTGCTTCGGCCTCTGCTAGAAATGCCATTGCTATGGGCTATTTGGCCAAAGCGAATAACACCAGCTCCACGGCTATCGGTAACCGTGCCGAAACAAATGGTATTTACTCCTTAGCCTTTGGTGACCGTGCCTATGTAGGTGCAGAATCTTCCGGCGATGGCACCAGCTCGGATGTGTCCGTTCCTAACACTCGTAAAAATACGGTCAGTGAAGAACGTATGACCAATCCCCTTGAAACTGATAAATACAGTTTCTCCATGGCTATGGGTACCGATGCGAAAGCCTATGGCTACCAGGATACAGCCATTGGTGGCGGTGCCGAAGCTTATGATACCAATACCTTGGCTGTAGGCTTCACATCTCGTGCAAAAGGCCATTTCTCCAGCGCTATCGGCAGCCAGGCTTCGACCAGCGGTAAATATGCCACGGCCTTAGGTTTCTTATCTAACGCCTCGGCAGAATCGGCCAGTGCCTTGGGCGATCAGACGACGGCGAATATTGCCGGCGGTGTAGCTCTTGGCAGCAAATCCAAAACGAACGTTGCTTCCGGTGTCATCGGTTACGATCCGAGCGGTACTATTACGTCTCAGGCCGATATCTTGGGCAGCAATCAGGCAACGTACACCCAGCTTCAGTCCGACATCGCTACGGCTCAGTCTAAAGTAGACTCCTTGTCCAGCGAAGTCGTTGCCTTGCAGACGGCTAAGAACACTGCTACCGGTGATGATCTCACGTCTATCAATTCTCAGATTACGGCCAAAGAAGCAGAACTCGCTACGGCTCGTACTGAATTGGCAAGCCTTCAGACTCAGTCCAACCAGCTTGTTTCCACTTGGCAGTCCACCGGAGCTGCTGTATCCGTCGGTAACAGCGAAACGGGCCTTACCCGTCAGATTACCAATGTAGCAGCCGGTACTTTGGATACGGATGCTGTCAACGTAGCACAGCTTAAAGCCTTGTCTGCGCAAGTATCGCAGAGCGTTGAAGCGATTACCTTAGATGCCGGTAAGAATATCAATATCGATTCTGGCAATAACATCAACTTAAACGACAAAATCACCTTGAATAATGAAAATGATGCAACCAATCAGGTGACTGTCGACGGCACGACTTCGACCATCACAGCAGGTACTGATGCCAACGCAGTAACGGTAAACGGTGGTAACGCAACCATTACGGCCGGCACCGGCGACAATCAGGTGATGGTCGACGGCTCTAAAGGTCAGGTCGTCATCGGCGATGCAGCGAAGGGCGGTATCGTAATGGGCAACCAGAGCGTTACAACAACTAACGGTTCCACTGAAAGCGGTCAGTACATCACCGGCCTCGATAACACGACGTGGGATTCGAATAATTATGTAGCTGACCGTGCCGCAACGGAAGGTCAGTTGGCCCAGATTGCAGGAAATATCAGCGATATCAACACCAGCATCGGTGAAATCAACAATGCAAAACGTACCTTCGTCAGCGATACGGGTGAACAAATTTCACTCGGTAAAGATGATACCTTGAACCTCAAGGGCGGTGCTGATACCAGCTCCTTGACCGACAACAATATCGGTGTCGTAAACGACTCCGCCGGTAACGGTTTTGACATTAAATTATCGTCTAAGCTCTCCGGCCTTGACAGTGTAGACACCAAGACACTGACCGCCAGCGATAAGATTACCGTTGGCTCCGGTGATACGACGACGTCCATTACCGGTGACACGGTAACGACTTCCTCTGTCGTAACGGGCAACACGACGGTCAATAACAGCGGCCTTACCATTGCCAACAGCAGCGATTCGTCCAAATCCATTGCCGTTACGTCGGACAACGTCAGCATGGGCGGCAACCAGATCCATAACGTAGCTGCCGGTACAGCCGCAACGGACGCCGTAAACGTCAGCCAGTTGAACAACGTCGTTACCAATATCGGCAACGGCATGGGTGAAATGAGCAACCGCATTAATCGACTCGACGATCGTGTCGACCGCGTCGGTGCCGGTGCAGCCGCCTTGGCAGCCCTTCATCCCTTGGATTTCGATCCCGATTCCCGTTGGGAAGTAGCAGCCGGTGTCGGTAACTACCGCGGTGCCAGCGCTGTTGCAGTCGGTGCCTTCTATCGCCCCAACAACGATACCATGTTCAGCATCGGTTCGTCCTACGGCGGCGGTGAAAACATGGTCAACGCCGGCGTAACCTGGAGAATCGGTGAAGGCTCGAGCAATACCTACTCGTCCAAGAAAGCCATGGCTAACGAAATTGACAGCTTGAAATCTGTCGTATCTCAGCAAAATGACAAACTCGAAGCACAGAACCAGAAGATTGAAGAATTGATGGCAGCTGTTGCTGAGTTAACCAAAAATAAATAAGTGTTCATGTCCATCGCAAGATGGCCTCCGAAGCACCGGGGATCCCGTGAATATGGGATTCCCGGTGCTTTTTTGATGTAAAAACTCCCTTATTAGAATCAAATTGGTCCTTCTATATCTTTATTTCCCTCTTGTGATGCGGGACGATTTCGAGGGCTTGCGCGCATAGTATCCTGAAGAAGACACGTCGAGGTCAGAGTACTCTTCCGACATCGAAAAACGACGTTCTGCCATGCTTTTTCGCAGCTCTTTTATCCCTTAGATTCACGCACTGCTTTGTTAGATATAATGACATCCCGATATGAAATATACGCTCCCTGATATTCTTAATATATACTTTATTATTAATTTTTATAAAAATAATGGTTTTGAGAATATAGCGGAAATATAAGGGAAAACATTGTACGGAGCAAGTTATGTAGCAATTGATAATACTCTATATTGATATTTAATTAACATTCAATGTGTTTTGTTATATAAAATACTGTACTGATGTTATTTTGTAATGTATAATACAATTAGTGTTAATAGACCGTAGAAGTAAATCAAGTAAGTTGATAGTAAAGGTCGGATATTACCATGAAATGGAGGAACTTTAATGAGTTTTCAATCAAATAGCAGTCGGTATATTTCTAAAAAAATGTTGCCGCTATTCATCACTTTAACATTGCTAAATGGTGGTATTGTAGCCTTCGCTGCAGATGCTGATAGAACTGTTAATGGTGAAGTAAATGGTGCGGATATTACCGGGTCTACCAATTTTAATCAAATTACAGTAATTGATAATAATTCAGCTGTAGTAAAAGATAAAAATGGTAAGATAACCAATATTACCAACAGCAGAGATGGTGGCTGGGATACCATCCTGGGGGCTAATGATCAAATCGCTAGCACAAATGTGTATGAAAGTATGGGTGGCAATATCATTAATGTTGCCGGTAATGACACGATTACCATCCATAACTTAATTGGCGGCAGTTCTCGCTATGAAGGTGATCAATCTGTACGGAGTGAATCTATTATCAATAATATTATTAATATTGGCAATTCTGGCCAAAGTACGGGGACCCTTCAAGCCAAGGTGATCGCTGGCGGGAGTACGAACAACTCCGGGCAAGGAAAGGCCTATCCTTTTTATAATGTCCTCAATCTAAGTGGGATGACGATTACCGGTACAAGCGATACTAGCCGAGTAAAGATTTATGGAGGAACCGTTGGGCTTAACGATGGGGCTTTACAGGGAAATGTTTATAGTAACGTAATCAATCTTCAAGATTCCGTTGTTTTGAAAAATGCTGATGTTTACGGCGGGGAAACAAAGGTAAGCAGATGGGGCGGACATGTTCTGGGAAATCGCATTAATTTGTCGGGAGATGCTGATTTATCTCAGGATGTTACCTTGCACGGGGCTAAGATTCCTGCTACTGGTAGAGAGGTTCGAAACTATGACAATATCTTAAATGTAGGCTATCAGGAAGAAGTCTCTTATTCTGATAAGATGACATTGCCCGATTCTAGCTTTTTAAACTTTGAAAAACTTCGTGTAAGTGCGCCGAATCTAATTCCTGACAATGACGATTACTATTTGAATCTTACCGGTAAGGTGACACCTTGGAAGAACAATGAAGTTAAGGAAATATCAGAATTTACCTCTGTCAAAATTTGGTCTATGAATGATTTTGATACGCCGGCATTAAAAGTCCAAACTGGGAATTTCGTTTATGATGTTACTAATCTCAAGAGAAATACAGTGAAGAGAGGTACAATCATCGACTTAACGTATCTGACCTCCGGGAAAGATTATGGCACAAAGTATATTGATAATAAGACAGGCGCCGATGCCGGTTTTGATGCAAAAGTGGAAGATATTGATTTGAGAGAGCTGTCTGACGAAGAAAAGAGCAATATTTTCTTTGCCGGTGTAGCTCCGGATGCTAAGATTACGGTTATCCAAGCTGAAAATGGCATCTATGAATCGGAAGACCAAGTAAAAGCCAATAAATTGACTTACGGATACTCCTTACAACAAAACGATACATCTCTAACCGGCTCCTACACCGGTGATGCAGGCATCGATGGCAACAACGTAGTTTGGAGGACCGGGGACATTACGGTATCTTCTATGACGGTACCTAATGTAACTTATGGTGTATCGGGTCCGAGTTCCACGCCGTTACAATTAGAAAAGTATGGGTATGTATTCGATGAAAATACGACCATGACTAGTCCTGCGGTAACCAATAACACCGATGTCTTGATTTCTCCGGATGTTACATGGACACTCGTAGACGGCAGTGCTGCTGCCTCTGTAACGGGACTGGAAAACTTGAGCAATAAAGAAAATGATGTAACCTATGATATGAGCGGCGGAGCCGTGACCGTGAACGGAAAGGGAACTACCGGTGTTTCTTCCGATGGCAAGAGTCTCACCTACCATCTGGACAATCCGACAACCTTGACCTATCATAACCTCGACTGGGCATCTCCGAATCCTGTAGTTTCTCTAGACAGTAATAAAAATTATGACCTCAGCGGTACTACCGTGGATTGGTCGAACCTTACCATGAATAATCTGTCTTCCTTGAGGGGCGGAATCAATGAACGGACACTATTAGACACTCATAGTACCGATGTTGGCCTAACCGATGACAATCTTGTGGGGACTACGCAGAACATTATCTCCGGTACTACCCTCGAAGGTACGGGTCACGCTCTTGTTAAGGATGGAAATGTTATTTACAGCGCGGATATGCACGCTCAGGCTCAGACGCATCGCGTTCTTCTTGGACAGGAATCGAGCCTAGCAGCTATTTTAGAAACGAATGATCTTATCCTCGATACGATGAAGACTTTAGATCAGTCCAACGATGGTGTAGAAACCTTTGCTACCGTTGGCGGCGGCGAAAACCGGTATGAAACGGGAAGTCACATTACAACCAACATGTGGCGCGGATTAGCAGGCGCTGCCTTGAAACGTACAATGGATGACGGGGCTCAGTCGGAATACGGTGTATTCTATGATTATGGCAATGGTAACTATCGCACCTATGACGACTACGGACTCGGTAATGGTAAGATTAATTACAAGGGAGCGGGCATTTTTGGAAAACGGATCGGCGCAAACGGCACCTATGGAGAGGCATCTCTTCGTATCGGCCGCGCGGCGAACACAGCTAAAAACCTTCTCCACGATGCCAATGGTCAGGTATATTCATATGAAACAAACAGCCTGTACAATGCCCTCCATGTAGGGATTGGCCGCATCTTTGACAGAGGGAATGGAAATAGCCTCGATAATTACCTCCGCTTCTTCCATACCCATCTGAATGGGGCGACCTTCAACGCCGGTGGTCAATATGATATTGATAGTTTAGAAAGCAATGTGTTCCGTATCGGTTCTCGTTGGCAGCACAAAGATAATCGCTTTACGTATTACACGGGCCTTGCCTATGAGTATGAATTTAGCGGTACTGCTTATGGACTTGCCGATGGTGCAGATATTCGAAGCGCATCTACCCGCGGTGGCAGCGTTCGTTTTGAATATGGTCTCTCGATGAATTCCGGGGACTGGACTGTATCTCTCAACGGCAACGCCTATGCCGGCAGCCGCAGAGGATTCAATGGAAACATCAGCCTTGCTCGTTACATCTAGTAATGGGAAGCCGAGGAGCTGCAACAAAATAACGTCCTAAAATAATGATCCGGATTTCATGGCATAATTGTGAGATCCGGATTGTTTTTCTTGGCATATAAAGAGGAGGGCCTTATGTCAGGTATTCGGGAAGGTAAATTGAGGCCTTGACCGGCGTAACCTGGAGAATCGGTGAAGGCTCGAGCAACACCTACTCGTCCAAGAAAGCCATGGCTAACGAAATTGACAGCTTGAAATCTGTCGTATCTCAGCAAAATGACAAACTCGAAGCACAGAACCAGAAGATTGAAGAATTGATGGCAGCTGTTGCCGAGTTAACCAAAAATAAATAAGTGTTCATGTCCATCGCAAGATGGCCTCCGAAACGCCGGAAATCTCGTATAATATGGGGTTCCCGGTGTTTTTGGTTTTATCTATAAGACTGAATTGCTTTGAAAAATATTCCTTTCATGATAAGAATAGATGAATGCTTATATTCAATAATAATATCGACAATTAATTGACAATTATTATGCGGATATATAAAATAAAAATTGAAAGAATGCACTAACAAATAGTTTTAATTTAAATCTAACTGTAATATTTATAGCAAATTCGGGAGGATTGAACATGAATAAACAGTATAAAGTTATTTGGAGTAAAGTAAGGCATTGCTATGTTGTCGTCTCAGAGCTGGCAAAGCGCAGCGGAAAGACAAAATCTGTCAAATCTATGTCCTGTCAAAAAATGGCTGTGACACTTACGGTCTTAGCCCTTTCACTGGGGATGACTGGTATCGCCGGAGCGGCCAATAATACGGAGGGTACTGGTAGCGGTGTCGCTGTGGGAGCTGGTTCTTCGGCCTCCAATGCCAGCAGTGTTGCTATAGGGGCGGGCGCTACCGTCAATACTATCGACGGAGTAGCCCTTGGTTCCGGTTCTGTAGCCAATGTTCCTTCTAGGATAACTGGTTATATTCCAGAGCACACAAATCTTAGTTACACTGATATTTTTTCACCTACATGGGCGCCATCTTGGGCTGCCGTATCCGTCGGTGTTACTGACTCTAGCGGAGTTGCTACTAAGACTCGGCAGATCGTCGGTGTCGCTGCCGGTGCAGCAGATACAGATGCAGCGAACATTGCACAATTAAAGAAATTAGATGCTAAAATTGAAAAACACAGAGTCCATTATTTTGCCGTATCGACCACAGATACAGACAATGACGATAATGTTAATGCTTTGGGTACTGATTCTATGGCTATTGGCCCGAGTGCCAGAGCAAACCTTACGAGATCGTTAGCTATTGGTAAATCGGCAGGGGCTTATGTTGATGACGGCATTGCCTTGGGCTCCAACTCATACAATATTGTAACGGCCGGTATGCGCGGTTATATCCCTACATCGGTATCGTTAACCGAAGAGGAACAAACGTCGCCGACTTGGCGTTCTACGTTGGGTGCCTTAGCCATCGGTGTTTCGGCAGAGGATGCTAGCGGTGCGGTTACAACGGCAACACAAACCCGTCAAATCGTTGGTGTAGCTGCCGGTACGCAAGATACGGATGCGGTTAACGTAGCACAGTTAAAAGCCTTGGGCTCGACTGTTGATGCCAATAAGATCTCTTTTGTGTCGATAAATGAAAAATCCCGCGGTGATAATGACAATTATGATAATGACGGCGCTACCGGTGACGATGGCATAGCTATCGGTGTGTTTGCCGCGGCAACGGCTCCTAACGCCACGGCTATGGGGCAAAAAGCTAAAGCGACTAATTATAATGCCATTGCCTTGGGTGATTTTGCCAATGCATCCGGTATAGGTTCTACGGCTGTGGGCGATTATGCTATTGCCTCAAGTCATTCAACCGTAGCTGTAGGCAGCGATGCTAATGCAACAGGGCTGGAATCGATTGCTATAGGTCATACAGCAAAAGGTACAGGCTATCAGGCGACAGCTGTTGGCAGTGAAGCTGCAGCATCCGGTATTGATTCCTTGGCGGCTGGCTTTGGCTCTAGTGCTAAAGGTCAGTTTGGCAGTGCTCTCGGCGGTGCGGCAACAGCCGATGGAGATTTTGCTACGGCAGCCGGGTATGGAGCAAACGCAACTGCTAACTCGGCGACTGCCTTAGGTGAAAACTCAACGGCTTCTATTGAAGGCGGTGTAGCTCTCGGTAGCTATTCCAAAACAAATGTAAATTCTGGTGTATTGGGTTATGATCCGAGCGATAAGATTACAACACAAGAAATCTTGCTTGGCGATAATAAAGATACTTATGATAACTTGCAGACTGAAATTGCCACAGCGCAGACTAATGTATCATCATTAGCTCAACAAATTCTTGATTTGCAAACTGAATACGATACAGCTGACGATGCACGCCGCACTGAAATTGTTAATCAAATAAAATCGCTTAATACACAATTTGAGACAGCTCGAGCTGATTTACAAGACAAAGTATCGGCAGCCAATAAATTTGTTTCCGTTTGGCAGGCAACAGGTGCGGCTATTTCCGTCGGCGACAGTGAAACCGGCTTAACTCGTCAGATTACTAATGTTGCGGCTGGGACTGAAGATACGGATGCTGTTAACGTGGCACAATTGACATCCTTGTCGGACAAGGTAGATGCTAATAAGATTTCTTACGTATCTATCAATACCAAAAGAGATGCCAATAAAGATAATGATCAGGCAGGTGTACCGGATGATAAGTCCAGCCGAGATGCAGCAGTTATCGGTTCGAACGATATTACTACCGGTCTTGGCAATTGGAATCTTGTTGCAACTGGTTTTGGAAATACCATAAAGGATATATCCTATGATGCTGCTACTGATAGCGTAACCGAAAAACAGCTTAATAACACCTATGTATATGGTAATGAAAATGTTGCGCGAGAAGGGGTCGTTATCGGCAGAAGAAATATTGTTACCGGTAAGAGCAGTTCTTCCAGTAATATTGCCATCGGGTTTAATAATAAAAATTATGGTGAACGCAGTGTGAACCTCGGCAATTATACGTTGACAAACGGCGTTGATTCCATTGCGGTCGGATTTAGTGCCAAAGCACCTAAAACTGACGCGATTGCAGTGGGCGGTGCATCCCAAGCTAATAGTGTCGGATCTATTGCTATCGGTCAAGGTGCGGTAGCTAATACCGGAGGCGTAGCATTAGGGTACAATAGTTTGGCTGATAGAAGTTCTGGCTCTATCGGTTACTTCACGACTCTGGGCTCGACAGAACAAGCTGCCATAGCAGAAAAATTGGGTAAAACCGCTGAGTATAATCAGTTAGTTACTACGATTAACGGCTATTCGGATTTAGCAGCTCAAGAAAGTCAATATCGTGCTTATATCAGAGAACGCCAGAATAATGAAGATTTATTGAGTGCTGAAATAGAAAACCTCTATAAGAATCCCGAAGGCAGTGCCGCATATAATACGAGTTTAGCTAAAATCAGAGAGTATCAACAAAAAATCAAGGAAAATAATGATGGCGAAAATTCCTTGAGTAGCATTGTTTCGACAAACAATCCAGACTATGTGAAATTACAGGCAGCTCGTACAGAGTTGAGAAATATGTTTGCTGCATACATGTCAACTGCCGATGCTATTTCGGTTGGTAATACAGAAAAGGGTATTTATCGCCAAATTACCGGTGTCGCAGCCGGTAGTGCAGATACGGACGCTGTTAACGTGGCTCAGTTAAAAGATATGGGCTTAGCTGGTCTCGATTTCAAGGGCGATGGCGATACCGTTGTTCATCGTGATTTAGGTGCAACGCTGAATGTTGTCGGCGGTAATACTGACACCGATTCTTTGACGGATAATAATATTGGTGTCGTTGCTGATGATACGACGGGGACTCTCAATGTTAAGTTGGCTAAGAATTTAACCCTGAATGACGGCAGCATTACTTTTGCTCCTACAGGCGCAAAAGACGCTTCCGGCAATACCTTGGTTCAAGGCCAAGACGGCAAGTGGTATTCAGATTTAACCGATGCTACCTACGATGCAACGAACAATGTTTACACCAATGCCGACGGAACAAGGATCGATGCCGTAGAAAATCCGACGGTCTCGCAGGTTAAGTTGTCCAATACCGGTCTCGACAACGGTGGCAATAAGATCACCAACGTCGCCGCCGGCACGGTTGATACAGACATCGTCAACTTAGGTCAGCTCAAAGGCAGCACGATCGGCTCCAGCAAGGTAGAATACACCGACGCCGGTGCAGGCACTATTACTTTGACCATGCAGGATGGCAAGGAAGTTGAGATTAACGGCTTGAAAGACACCTACGTTAAAGAAGGGAAACTTGAAAATAACACGTTGAAATTTACCCGTAACGACAATACATCCTTTGAAGTGGGGGACATTGCTTCGAAGAGCGACATGGATAAAGCTGTGGCAGATGCTAGCCTGAAGTTTACCGGTGATAATACAGAGGAAGCAGCTACCCTTACCAAGAAAAACGGTGAAACGCTCAACATTTTCGGCGGTGCCAGCGAATTTACGACAGCCAATAACATCGGTGTCGTGAAAGATGGAGAAGCTCTCAAGGTTAAGTTGGCAAAAGCTATTTCTATGGGCGACGGCAGCGTTACCTTTGCTCCTACCGGTGCCAAAGATGCTGAAGGCAACACCTTGGTTCAAGGTGAAGACGGTAAGTGGTATTCTGATTTAACGGATGCTACTTATGATGCAACCAACAATGTTTATACCAAAGCAGATGGTACTACTGTTGATGCCGTAGAAAATCCGGTTGTTTCGCAGGTTAAATTATCCAATACCGGCCTCGACAACGGCGGTAACAAAATCACCAACGTCGCAGCCGGTACAGAAGACACAGATATCGTCAACCTTGGTCAGCTCAAGGGCAGCACGATTGGCTCCAGCAAGGTAGAATACACCGACGCTGGTGCAGGCACCATTACCTTGACCATGCAGGACGGCAATGAAGTTAAAATCAACGGCTTGCAGGATAAATACGTTACCGGGGCCAGCCTCGATGGGAATAAGCTGACCATCACTCGCAATGACAATGAAAAGTTTGAAGTCGATAAGATTGCGACAACCGACGACATCGTAGGTGAAAACAGTAAAGTTAACCTGAAGTTCACCGGCGATGATACGTCTGAAGATGGTACGATTACGAAGATCAATGGTGCTACCCTCAATGTCTTGGGTGGAGCCAGCGAATTCACGACGGCCAATAACATCGGTGTTGTGAAAGATGGCGAAGCACTGAGAGTGAAACTTGCGAAAGCCATCAATATGGGTAACGGCAGCGTTACCTTCGCAAGCGCCAAAGACGGTGACGGCAATACCTTGGTTCAAGGCCAGGATGGTAAGTGGTATTCTGACTTGACCGACGCTACTTATGATGCAACCAAGAACGTCTACACCAAAGCAGATGGAACTACCGTGAATGCTGTAGCAGATCCGACGGTCTCGGAAGTTAAGTTGTCCAATACCGGTCTCGACAATGGCGGGAATAAGATTACCAACGTAGCAGCCGGTACGGTTGATACAGATATCGTCAACCTTGGTCAGCTCAAGGGCAGCACGATTGGCTCCAGCAAGGTAGAATACACCGACGCCGGTGCAGGCACTATTACCTTGACCATGCAAGACGGCAAGGAAGTTAAAATCAACGGCTTGCAGGACAAATACGTTACGGGTGCGACCTTCAAGGACAACACCTTGACCATCACTCGTAACGACGATACATCCTTTGAAGTCGGGGACATTGCGTCTAAGAGTGAAATGGATACAGCCGTTAAGGACGTTAACCTGAAATTCACTGGTGATGACACGTCTACTAATGCAACGATTACCAAGAAAAACGGCGAAACCTTGTCCATCTATGGTGGTGTTGCCGCTAAGGATGCCGACGGCAACAGCTTGTTGTCTGACGTCGACAACGTAGGTGTCGTAAAGACCGATGACGGGTTACAGATTAAGCTTGCTAAAGACCTGTCGGGTATCGACAGCGCCCGTATCGGCGGTACTGTGGAAGATGGTGCAGCTACCGGTGGCATTTACATTGCCAACCAGTCCGTTACTTACAATGGCAGTGCCAAGAAGACCGAAAGCGGCTTATACATTACCGGTTTGGCCAATACGGCCTGGAATCCGAATACGGATGGTATCGTAAGTGGCCGAGCTGCAACGGAAGATCAGTTGAAAGCGGCTTATGACGGACTTTCCACGACGATCACAGCTAACAAGATTGTAGCCGGGGATAATATTACCGTAACACCACTCGAAGATGGTTCTGGTACAAAAGTTTCCTTGAGTGATAATTTAGCTTTTGGAGACAAAAACGGTAAGAACATTGCTATTAATGGTAATGACGCTATTATCAGTGCCGGCGATGGCGGCTCTAATAAAGTTGTCGTTGACGGAGCTAATTCGACGGTAACCGCTGGTGCTGGTGCTAATCAAGTCACTGTTGACGGTACAAAGGCAGGCATCACGGCCGGCGAAGGCGCGAACCAAGTAGCTATCGACGGTACAAAGGCAGGCATTACAGCCGGCGAAGGTGACACTAAGGTAACGGTCGATGGTAAAACTGGTCTCATCACTGTGGGCGATGCTACCAATGAAGATGGGTCCAAGAGTGCTATCTCCATCGGTAACCAAACCGTAACCGGTACGAAAACTGACGGCACGACAGACTCTCAGAGCGGTAAATATATCACCGGTCTTGAAAACACGACTTGGAATCCTGATAAAAACGGGATCGTAAGTGGTCGTGCTGCTACCGAAGATCAGCTGAAAACTGTATCGGATACCGTTAAAGGTATTACGGACACCATCGGTGTTGGCACTCGTGACTTTGCCGGTGATAGTGGTGAAGCTAAGGTCAAACTTGGTGACTCCTTGACGCTGAAAGGTGGTGCCGACGTCAATAAGTTGTCTGATGGAAATATCGGTGTTGTAGGCAACGGCAGTAATGGTCTCGACATCAAGTTGTCGAAAGACCTCAAGGATCTTAACTCCGTGACATCGAATACGGTGACGACGAAGGAACTGACGGTTTCGGAAAAAGCCAACATTGGCAACGTTTCCATCAGCAACGACAACGTTACCATCGGGACCGGTGACAGCAAGACCGTCATCACCAATGAAAAGGTTACGACCGGTTCGGTTACGACGGGCAACACGACGATCAACAACGACGGCCTTACGGTTAAAAATGAAGATTCGTCGAAGAACATCACCGTCCAAAACAACAACGTCAGCATGGGCGGCAACGTCATTCACAATGTCGGCGATGGTGTGGAAGCAACGGACGCCATCAATAAGGGACAGTTCGACAGAACGGTCAATGCCATCGGTACGGGCATGAATCAGATGAACAACCGCATCAGCAAGTTGGATACTCGCGTCGATCGCGTCGGTGCCGGTGCCGCAGCCTTGGCAGCCCTTCATCCCTTGGAATACAACGCGGATGAAAAGTGGGAAATTTCGGCCGGTGTCGGTAATTACCGCGGTGCCAGTGCCGTAGCTGTCGGAGCCTTCTATCGCCCCAATGGCAACACCTTGGTCAGCCTCGGTACTTCTTATGGCGGCGGTGAAAACATGGTCAACGCCGGTGTAACCTGGAGAGTTGGCGAAGGCGAAACGGGTAACTACTCGTCGAAGCAAGCCATGGCTCAGGAAATTAGCAGCTTAAAATCGGTCGTATCCGATCAGAGCAGTCAGCTCCAAGCTCAGAACAGCAAGATTGAAGCACAGAGCCAGCAACTGGAAGAACAAAACAAGAAGATTGAACAGTTGATGCAGGCCATTGCCGAATTGAAAAAATAAAATAGCAAAGTCTATCGAAAGATGGACGTAGACACGAAAGGCTCTCTTGCATAAAGAGGGCCTTTCGTTTTCCATGGAAACACTTCGATTTGTTGCGGTTAAATCGTAAATAATTGGTAAAAGAATAGTCTAAATTTCAAGTATAACGTTTTTATACTGTTATATCTAAGTAACTTCATTGACAAAAAATTGAACAATATATAGAATGATAACATAAGGATATATGTTATTCGTTATCTGCAACAATTGGACTATATAAGTTCAGTTAGCTGACGAATGCGATAAATCGGATTTTATGGAGGGATGAACGAGGGGACTTTACGATTTTTATATTGCTATTATATGTCTGATCAGAGTTCTGCGAGTGAGGACATAACAAGAAATCTGCTGAATCAAAGTGTCAGCATCGTGTCTGCTTTTATGTAATTAAGTGAAAGTTTATTATCAATCTAATAGGAGGCAAGCGATATGAATAGGATTTACAAAGTTATTTGGAGCAAAGTAAAGAATTGCTATATCGTAGTTTCTGAAATAGCAAAAAGTCACAGCAAACCGATATCTACAAAATTGAATTCCGGTAAAACCGTTGCGGCCGTTTTGGCTGTAGCGGCTCTTTGTGCTGGAATGACGACCAGCGTCATGGCGGCCGATCAGTATTATAGTGTTCAAGATTATGAAGGTCGCCTAGCTTCCATGGGTAATGCTGATAACAGTGGTGCTCAAGGCATTGGTTCTATGGCAGCCGGTATAGGCTCTAGTGTACAGAGCAAAAGCATGTTCCAAGGGGCGATGGCTACCGTTGTGGGGTCCTTAAATACAGTTGCTACTGAATCAACTGCAAAAGCCTATGATGGTGTTGCTAACTCTATCGTTGGCGTTGCCAATGCGACACAGAATGCCAATGCAACCTTGATTTTTGGTGCCGGAAATGCTGTAAGTAACTCCTATGGAGATGTAACTCTTGATACTGGCAGTATTAACCCAGCAGATCCTGTAGGTACGGCAAGAAAATTAGGAGCTGCTGTAGGTGACAGTGGTGGTCAGGTTTTGGTTATCGGCGGAGCTAACTCTGTTGACTATGCTCGTTTCTCGGCTGTTACCGGCGTCAGCAATACTTTGAATGGTGCAGACGGCAATACCAGTGATTACAACTTCATCACCGGTGCAAAAAATACTTTGACGGATGCCGATAGTACCTATGTAATCGGCTCTAACAATACCGTGTCCGATGGTACTTCTAATGTCGTAATCGGCGATAATCGTAAATTGACAAAGACGACGGGGGACGTTGTTATCGGTTCGGCTGACGAAGAAACGGAAACAACCGTATCCGATGCGACGATTCTCGGTCATAATGCTAATGCGACTGTAGCTAACGGCGTAGCCTTGGGCTCTAATTCTGTAGCCAGTGTAGCGAAAGGTGTAGTAGGTACCGTTCCGACAGGAGCTACTGTTTCTGATACGGATAAAGCAAGTGCAACGTGGACGTCCACATTAGGGGCCGTCTCTGTTGGCGTGCCGGGAACCAATGCAGCCGCGACACAGACTCGTCAGATCACAGGCGTAGCAGCTGGGACACAGGCAACGGATGCCGTCAACGTGGCACAGCTTAATGCCGTAAATGCCGTGGTAAATAATCATACAACAAGCCTTAGTGATTTGACAACAAAGGTAACTACTAATACGACGAGTATTTCTGATTTAAGCAAAACAGTAACTACCAATACACCTCATTTCATTCAGATAAATACAGGCAAAAGTGGCACCAATTATAATAATGATGGTGCGCCGGGAACCGATTCAATTGCTATCGGCCGAGCTAGCACGGCAGGGAATTACAGTATCATTATTGGCCAAGGTGCAATTAGTAACAGTGGTGATAAGACTAAGTTGGGGACAGGTAGCGGCGATATTGCAATTGGTGTTGGGGTAAAAGTTAATAACTATGTAAACTAAGGTGGCGGTATTGCTATTGGTCAAAATGCTCGTAGCGAAAATATGAATGGCCGTCAAGAATATTACTTGGGATTAGGACAGACAACCTATAGCGGTGGTGGTTGGATCAGTATTGGTACGCCAGATAATCCGGAAAATATGGTGAGTGGTATCGCTATTGGTAAAAACTCCTATGCTCGATCTGGCGGTACTATGGTTGGTACACATAATTATAAGGGGGCAATTGGTGATACTACCGTAGATACAGCAAATACTATAACTACTAGTAATAATGTGCTTTCTACTACTGTGGGGGCAAATAGTTTTAATGCTGCAGCGCTGGGTTCTATAGTAGGGACATATTCAATTGCTAGTGCCACTGATGCAACCCAAAACTTTGGTGCTACTATAATGGGTTCTTTAAACAGTGTAGAATCGGCAACATCAGATAGTTCATATGCGGGTGTTGCCAATAGTATCGTAGGTCTTGGTAATGTAGCTAATAATACAAATGGTACATTGATTTTTGGTGCAGGAAACGAAGTAACAAATTCAATTACGGATATTAGTGTTCCGATGTTATCTAGTATTAAATCGGCTAAAGATTTACAAACACGTTTGATAACGGCGATTAAAAGATCTAATAGCGGCGGCTCGACGATGGTTATGGGTGGCGGCAATAAGGCTGATTATACTCAATTATCTTCTGTTCTCGGGGTTAATAATACTTTAACCGGTACGAGTGATGATATTAGTGAATACAACTTTATTTCGGGCTTTAACAATACTGCGACCAATGTAGATAATGCGACTGTAATTGGTAGAAATCGTACCATAACAGGTGCAGATAATAGTATTGTTATCGGTAGAGCCGATTCGGCTATTGAAACGACTGCTAGTGATGTAGTGGCCATTGGTAGAAATACAAATGTAACTGTCGATGGTGGTACGGCACTTGGCTATAAATCTATTGCCAAGGTTGATGCAGGTGTTTTAGGTTATGATCAATCAGGTAAGATTACTGATGCTTCTATTGCTGCAGGAAGTAATCAGGCACAATATGAAGCACTTCAAACTACAATTGCGACGAATAAACAGACTGTTAGTGAGTTAACTACGACAATAAGCTCATTGCAAGAAGAGTTGAAAAAATATTCCAGTTGGGATAATGAGTACTTTACTATATCAGATCAAATTGAGGAAAATCAGGAAAAACTGGCAGCTGCTGAAGCTGAGTTAAGTACTAATCAGATTGCAGCGGATAAGTTGGTTGCTGCTTGGCAGGCTACCGGTGCAGCTGTATCTGTAGGTGATAGCTCAACAGGGTTAAGTCGTCAGATTACTAATGTAGCTGCCGGCACAAATGATACTGATGCCGTTAACGTAGCACAGTTGAAAGCAGCTAAAGTTGAATTAGTTGAAGGAGACAATGTTACAGTAACGAGTGATAATTCTGAAGGCTATACGAAGTACACCGTGGCTGCGACAGATACAAAAGTAACAGGACTTACTTTGTCTGATAATACTCTTACGCTTACGCAAAATAATGATGAGAAGCCTCTTACTGTAGAAGGTATTGCTACAACCACTGATCTTGCAGCTAATAAGGTTAAATACTATTCTGTAAACTCATCACTGACCGATAATGAAGACAATAAAGGGGCTAAAGGGACAAACTCGATTGCTATTGGCCCGAAGGCTGTAGCTCAACGTGAAAATGGAATTGCCTTAGGGACCAATGTCAACTCCGGTGGCAAGGGCAGTATTGTAATAGGTAGTGATTCTCAAGTATTAGAAAATATTGCTTTGGAAGGCAGTATCGTTATCGGTAAGGGTGCAACAGCATTCACCGGTGGTGGTGAACAAGAGGCAAAATTAGGCTTTGATCCTACGAACTGGTCTAAGGGTGGCTCTGGCGGATACGATAATCCGACCGATGCAAGCCGTGTAGCTACATCTATTGTTATCGGCACCAATGCATATGGCCGTACCGGTACGATTGATATTGGTGACCGCGTATACCGAGGCACCATGGGCGGCATAGAGATTAAGGATAATAACTCCAGCTTCCATGTAAATCAGACTACCTTGGGTACGAATAGTTATAACAAAGGATTGTTCTCTACGATGGTTGGGGCTTATTCTATCGCGACCGGTGGCTTTGACGGTAGTGGCGGATTTAATACAATGTCTTATGGTGCTCAAAACTTCGGGGCTACGGTGCTTGGTTCCTTGAATAGTATTCGATCCAATGATGATAGCACGATGTACAATATGTTTGCAGGTGTTGCTAACACAATTGTGGGTGTAGGTAATATTACTGAAGATTCTAATGGTTCTTTGGTATTTGGGGCCGGCAATAAGGTTTCGAATTCTGTAGGAGTTATTGTTGCCCCAACCGATGGTGCTGATTCTGTTGATTCTATGGTGGATCAACTTCAATCTGCTGTTCGAGCTACTAATAGCGGTGGTTCCACTTTGGTTATCGGTGGTGGCAATATTGCTAATTATACGCAAGGCTCCTCTATCATTGGTGTTAACAATACTTTGACCGGTTCGAGCCTTGAAGATTTTAGTACATACAATGCATTGACTGGTTTTAACAATACGGCAACCAATGTAGATAACGTAACCGTAACCGGTATTAACAATACTGTCAGCGGATCTACGTCTATCGTTAACTTAGGTAATGAAAATGCTGTAGAAGATTCGAACAACACGATTCTCCTCGGTGATAATCGTACTGTATCCGGCTCTGACAACAGCATTATCTTAGGTCGTGCTAATAAGGAAACAACAACTACCTTCCGTGCAGCAGCCGATACGACATTGACGACGACGGCTGATAACGTAGTCGTTATGGGCTACAATGCCAATGCAACTGTCGATGATGGCGTGGCCTTGGGCTCTAATTCTGTAGCTAGTGTTGATAAAGGTGTAGCCGGCTATAACCCAAGCACTAAGAAATTATCCGGGACTGCATGGACATCTACATTAGGCTCCGTATCTGTGGGTGATGTTTCAAATGATATGACTCGTCAGATTACGGGCGTCGCAGCCGGTACTGCGGATACAGATGCTGTTAACGTAGCACAGCTGAAAGCCAATAAAGTAACCTTGACAGCAGGAGATAATGTAAACATTACGTCTACGACTGCTGATGATGGATCGACAGATTATAAGATTGCATCCACAGATACGAATACCTATGTAACAGCAGGTTCATTGAGTGAAGATGGTACTTTAACCCTTACTCGAAATGATAAAGGGGAGGTTATTGTAAAGGGCCTGGCTACAAAAACTGATGTAGCAGACAGTGTAACACATTACTATAGTGTCAATGATTGGAACAATACTGTTGCTAACTATGATAATACAGGTGCTAAAGCCGGCATATCGATCGCGGCAGGTCCGGCAGCATCGGCTTATGGATCAGCCTCAACCGTCACCGGTGCCTTCTCCCGTATTGAAGGCAATGGTGACAATGGTATGAGCGTTGGCTTCCAAGGCGCTACTTCTGATGTATACGGTTCCTTCAACGTTGTCGGGGCTAAAGATGGCGTAGCCTTTGATGGTGTAGCTAACAGTATTATCGGTGTAGCCAATAAGACGGAAAATGCCAATGCCGCATTAATTATGGGTGCCGGCAACAAGATTACAAACTCCTATCGTCCGGTAGATTTAACTTCGGCAGGACCTTTAGCCAATGCTATGCAGAAAGCCGTTGAGACCGGTGATACGGACGATATGATTACGGCTTTAAGCGATATGGTAAAAACAAGTGGCGGAGCCGTTCTTGCTGTAGGCGGAGCCAACACAGCTGACTATGCATTACTGTCGAAGGTAGTCGGTGTGGGAAATACCTTAACCGGAACTGATGGTAATGAAAGCAAGCTGAACATGATTGACGGGTACTTAAATACAGGAACGAACGTCAATAATGTTACGATTGTCGGCAGCGGCAACACTGTAACAAATACCAATAAAGCCGTTGTTATCGGTGATAGCAGACAATTAACGAGTGCTTCCAATAGCGTTATCCTCGGATCGGCAGATAGAACTACGGCAACAACGGTAGCCGATGCAACAGCGATTGGTCATAATGCCAATGTAACCGTAGCTAATGGTGTGGCCTTAGGTTCCGGCTCTGTAGCAAGTGTAGGCAAAGGTGTTGCTGGCTATAATCCGAGCACTAAGGAATTATCCGGAACAGCATGGACATCTACTTCTGCAGCTGTATCTGTAGGCGATGTGGCAAATGATATCACTCGTCAGATTACAAGCGTAGCAGCCGGTACAAATGACACAGATGCTGTCAACGTAGCTCAATTGAAGGCTAATAAAGTCGAATTGAAAAAAGGTGATAATGTAACAATTACCTCTGCTACTGGTGCTGATGGCTCTACAATTTATACGATTGCGTCGACTGACACTAATACAGTCTTGGCAAAAGGTGAAATTTCATATAGTATTAACGGTGCTGAAGGTACTTTAGTCCTAACGGATTCTGATAATAATCCTGTTACTGTAACTGGCATTAAGAACACTTATGTAACGAGTGCAGCTTTGGATACTGATACACATACCTTAACACTTATGAGAAATGATGGCATACCTGTTGAGGTAACCGGTATTGCAACAACGGCTGATATTACGGCGAATAAGATTCACTACTTCCATGTAAATTCGGCAGCTAATGGCACTAACTATAATAACAACGGTGCAACCGGGACCGATGCGATTGCTATCGGAACCTCAACTGCAATGCCGGATAACAGTGTTGCTATCGGTAATAATGCACGGATTTTTGATAGTAACAGCGGCAAGGGCAGTGGCGATATTGCTATCGGTAACGGTGCAAGAATTAATAACTATGCCGATCAGAGTGCAAGTATTGCTATCGGTCAAAATGCACAAATTGATAATATGGCAGGTCAGCAAGAAGCGCTCTTCAGCTTAGGCCAAACGACGTTTAGTGGCGATATTTTCTCGAGTGCTAGAATTCCTGCCGATCCGGCTAAAGTGGCAACCGGTATTGCAATTGGTGAAAATACCTTCGTTCGTTCCGGCGGATTGATGGTCGGTACTCACAACTACCGTGGTGCCTTGGGTGATGTGGACGTTGATAGTGCTGATACACGGAAAACTGGCGTTAACATAAACGCAACGACGTTAGGTACTAACAGTTACAATAATGGTGCTTTCTCCACTATTACCGGTGCCTACTCTATTGCCAGCGGTAACTATGCAGGTGGCCGTAATACCACCGATGCAGCTAAAAACTTTGGTGCTACCATTATGGGCTCCTTAAATAGTGTGGAATCGGCAACGGCATCGAGCAGCTACTCCGGCATTGCCAACAGCATCGTCGGTACCGCGAACCGCACCTTTAATTCCAACGGGTCCTTGATCTTTGGGGCGGGCAATGAAATTACCAACTCGATTACGACAATTAACGCACCGACATCTGCAGGAAGCTCCGCTAAGGCTTTACAGGATACGTTGATGTCTTCCATTAAGTCTTCAGCCAGTGGTGGTTCGACACTGGCAATCGGCGGCGGCAACAAGGCTGATTATACACTGCGGACGGCTATCATTGGTGTCAATAATACGGTGACAGGCACAAGCAGTGACATTAGTCAGCAAAACTACGTTACCGGCTTTAACAATACGGCTGAAAATGTAGATAACGTAACCATCATCGGTACTAACCGTACCGTATCCGATGCTGCGAACAGTGTCGTCATCGGCTCGGCTGATTCTGCCATGGCCTCGACGGCTAGTGATGCCGTTACGATTGGCCGAAATGCGAATGCAACTGTCGACGGCGGCGTAGCCTTAGGTTCGAGCTCTGTTGCCAGTGTTGATAAAGGTGCATTAGGCTATAATCCGAGTGTTGAAGCATTGACGGATGCTGAAAAAGCAAGCGCAACTTGGACATCAACCTTGGCGGCTGTATCTGTAGGCGATGTTTCGAATAATATGACTCGTCAGATTACAGGTGTAGCAGCCGGTACTGCAGACTCTGATGCCGTTAACGTAGCACAGTTGAAAGCTAATAAGGTAACATTGACTGCAGGCGATAATGTGACAATTACGCCTACGACTGCTACCGATGGATCTACAGATTATAAGATTGCATCCACAGATACCAATACCTATGTTACAGAAGGAGCATTGAGTGAAGATGGTACTTTAACACTTACTCGAAATGACAAAGCTCCTGTTACTATAAGCGGCTTTGCTACAAAAGAGGATGTGGCTGAAAGCACGACACATTACTACAGTGTAAATGATTGGAACAATACTTTAGCAAACTATGATAATACGGGAGCTAAAGCTGGTATGTCGGTGGCGGCAGGTCCGGCAGCAATGGCCAATGGTTCGGCGGCAACGGTAACGGGGGCATTCTCTCGTGTTAACGGCAATGGTTCCGATGGCATGGCTGTTGGATTCCAAGGGGCAACAGCTTCTGTATATGGTTCCTTCAACGTTGTAGGGGCACAATCTGAAGTAGGGTTTGATGGTGTAGCTAACAGTATTATCGGCGTGGCCAATAAAACAGAAAATGCTAATGCCGCTTTAATTATGGGGGCAGGCAATAAGATTAGTAACTCCTATCGTCCGGTAGATTTAAACTCAACTGGACCGTTAGCTAGTGCTATGCAAAAAGCAATTAGCACCGGTGATAATGATGATATGATTACGGCGTTAAGCAACATGGTAAAAACCAGTGGCGGTGCCGTTCTTGCCATGGGCGGAGCCAATACGGCTGATTATGCATTACTTTCTAAGGTTGTCGGTGTAGGCAATACCTTAACCGGCACGGAAGGCAATGAAAGTAAGCTTAACATGCTTGACGGGTACATGAATACAGGTACTAACGTCAATAATGTTACGATTATCGGCAGCGGCAACACTGTAACAAATACCAACAAAGCCGTTGTTATCGGGGACAGCAGACAATTAACAAGTGCTTCCAATAGCGTAATCCTCGGATCGGCAGATAGAACTATGGCAACAACGGTAGCTGATGCAACGGCGATTGGCCATAATGCCAATGTAACGGTCGCTAATGGTGTGGCCTTAGGTTCCGGCTCCGTAGCAAGTGTTGATGCTGGTGTTGCAGGCTATGATGTAGAAACTGAAAAGGCATCTACTGAAACTTCCGCAACTTGGAAGTCTACTTTAGCAGCCGTATCCGTAGGTGTTCCTACTGATGGCGGTGCAGCAACCGCAACTCGCCAGATTACAGGTGTCGCAGCCGGTATGCAAGACACGGATGCCGTTAACGTGGCTCAGTTGAAAAAAGTTGCTGAAGCTGCAAATGAAGCTGGTAATACAACCTTGAAATTCACTGGTGATGACACAACGGCTGAAATTTCTAGAACCAATAACCAGGTACTCAACATTACCGGTGGTGCAACTGCAACTGATGCCGATGGAAACAGCTTATTGACTGATAACAACATCGGTGTCGTAAAAGAAGGCGACAGCGCACTGAAAGTTCAGTTGGCCAAGAATCTTACCGGCTTGAATAGTGTTGCAGTCGGCAATGCCGTAACCCTCGATACAAACGGTCTGACGATTACCAATGGCCCGTCCGTAACAACTACAGGCATCGATGCGGGTAGCAAAGTAATTACCAATGTGGCCAATGGTGTCAATCCTACGGATGCAGTCAACGTATCGCAGTTAACAGCTAACAAAGTAACGGTGGCTGAAGGTACAAATGTCACGGTTACACCGACTACGGCAAACGATGGCTCGACAACCTATACAGTAGCAGCGAAAGATACGTATACCACCGCCGGTACCTATGATAAAGCTGGCAAGAAGATTACGTTTACGCAGAACGATACCGATAAGAACTACGAAGTGGATGTAAGCGGTCTGGTGGATGGCATTAGCGAAGATATCGACAAGGGCCTCAACTTTGCCGGTGATTCCGGAGATGCTATCAACAAGAAACTGGATCAGACGCTGGATATCGTTGGCGGTGCTAAGGGTGACCTGACGACCGGCAACATCGGCGTAATTTCCGAAGACGGTAAGCTCAATGTTAGATTAGCTAAAGACGTACAAGACCTGAACAGTGTTCGTATCGGTGGCACAACCACTGATGGCAAGGGCATCTACATTGCTAACCAGACTGTAACTACTACTAAAGACGGTGTTGATCCTGAAACCGGTAATTACATCACGGGCTTGACCAATAAGACATGGAATCCGAAGGCTAATGGTTATGTAAGCGGCCGTGCAGCAACTGAAGATCAGTTGAACTCTGTATATGAAGCCATTAACACTAGCATAGAAGCTAACAAAGTAACAGGTAGTAGAAATATCACTGTTGATGAAAATAACAAGGTTAATTTGAATGATAACATCACCCTTGGTGGCGATACGGCAGCAAACCAGGTTAACATCAACGGTAACGACGCTAAAGTAACCGCTGGTGACGGTGCTAATAAGGTTGTCGTTGACGGCTCTAATGGTCAGGTCACCATTGGTGAAGCTGGTAAAGGTGTTGTATTAGGCAAGCAGACGGATGTCGTAGGCACGAAGTCTGATAACTCTACGGATAAGCAGAGCGGCCACTTTATTACAGGCCTCGACAATACGACCTGGGATCCGGCCACGAAGGGTATCGTTGAAAACCGTGCCGCTACGGAAGGTCAGTTGAAGGATATTGCCGACCAAATTAGCAGCATCGATACAGCCGTTAAATCATCCAGCCGTGTATTTGAAAGTGATTCTACTGAACAAGTAACACGTAAGAATACCGACCCAATGAAACTCAAAGGTGGTGCTACCGGTGAATTGTCTGACGGCAACATCGGCGTTGTAAACAACAGCGATAAGACAGGCTTTGACATCAAGTTGGCTAAAGATATTAAAGGTCTGAACAGCATCGAAGTGAACAATAAGATCACTATCGGTACTGGCGACAACCAGACCATCATCGAAGGCGACACGATTAATACCGGCTCGGTCACGACGGGCAACACGACGATCAACAACGACGGTCTGACGATTGTAAATGAAGATTCGTCGAAGAACATCACCATCAATAACAACAACGTCAACATGGGTGGCAATGTCATTAAGAACATCGGCGAAGGTTCCGAACCGACCGATGCCATCAACAAAGGTCAGTTCGACCGCGCAATCAACAACCTTGGCACGGGTATGAATCAGATCAACAACCGTGTCAACAAGTTGGATAATCGTGTAAACTGCGTCGGTGCCGGTGCAGCCGCCTTGGCAGCTCTCCATCCGCTGGAATTCAGCCCGGATGCGAAATGGGAAGTCACGGCCGGTGTCGGTAATTACCGCGGTGCCAATGCCATCGCCCTCGGTGCTTTCTATCGTCCGAACTTCGACACGATGTTCAGCATCGGTACGTCTTACGGCGGCGGTGAAAACATGATTAATGCCGGCGTAACTTGGAGAATTGGTGAAGGGGAAACGAAGGCTTATCCGTCCAAGACGGTTATGGCTCAGGAAATTGACGATCTGAAAACTGTCGTATCGGAACAGCAAGATCAGATTGAAGAATTGAAGAAACTCGTCAACTCCTTAATCAACAAATAGTATTTCCTCCCTCTTTGTGAAAGGCCCTGCTTCTTTTGGGAAGCAGGGTCTTTTGCTATACTAAATTTGTATGCATGAATCATGTTGAAATTTCACTTAACGGATTGACTTTTCTTATTGTGAAATTATATAATGAATACAAAGAGAAATAAGGACAAAGGTGTTTTGTGAGAACACACTCTGCCCTTATTCACGGGATATGCTTATAAATTTATACGAAAGGATTGATTGGCTATGTTGTTTCGAACCTTGTTGGGGATGAGATGGGGCGATTTATCGGATGATGTTCGGCAAATGCTGTTGGAACGCGCTGACCTCGATACGTTTAACGGGGCTGACGGCGAACGATACAGTCAAGGGACCCTTCATTTCCGCAATACCCTAATGGGGGTTCAGGCTGCCATCGGAATGGACCGTTTTTCCGGAGACATGGAAAACAACGGAGTTTTCATTGACGATGACGCCGTTCTTTTTCGCATATAAATTAGTTAAATAAGAATACTTTGCACAATCCGATGATGATGAGTGCAAGGACGATAATGACACTGATAACCCGAGTCTTGGTAAAGATCTTCGGGTTATTTTGTATGTTTTTTGGCGGGACCGGCGCCGGTACTTCCTGCTTCGTGCCGCAGATGGGGCACATGAGGACGCCGTCGCGCAGTTCTGTTCCGCAGGTTGGGCAAATCATGGTATCAACTCCTATTCTCTCTTTACTATAGATGTCTCCATTCTCTATGTCAAGAAGTTATATTCTAATAATAAAAACGGTATATAATATAACTTGCACAACCCGGTCGATGGGGATATACTTTTAATTATTTAGAACAAAATATTGTAAGAAAGAAGGAGAATAGCGGTTTGAAACGAAAAATTGGTTTGAGTACACAGATTTTGATTGGGTTGGCCATTGGGGCCTTGGTTGGATATTTGTTCCCTGATTTTGGAGACAAGCTGAAGCCTGTTGGCGACGCTTTCCTGCGGATGATTAAAATGATTGTCGTCCCCCTTATTTTCAGCACCCTCGTCATGGGGATTGCCGGCACGGGTGATTTTAAGAAGCTCGGACGCCTTGGGGGCAAGGCCATCATTTGGTTTGAGTTTGCGACGACCATTGCCCTGGCCATCGGCCTGTTGGTCATGAATTTAGCAGAGCCCGGTGTGGGCGTTACCTTGTCGGCTTCGGCAGCTAATGCGTCTCATGCGGCAGCGGCCAGTCAGCACAGCGTCGACCTCGTCGACTATGCCGTTCATATCGTGCCCAGTAATATCATCGACGCTATGGCTCGTCAGGATATGCTGCAAATCATTTTCTTCGCCTGCTTCTTTGGCGTCGCCGTCGCTCATATCGGTGAAAAAGGCGAGCTGATCGTCGATTTTTGTCAGAGCGTGGCCGAAGCGATGTTCAAGGTAACGGCCTATGTCATGCACTTTGCGCCCCTCGGCGTCTTTGCCATGATTGCCTACACTGTCGGGAGTTACGGCATTGCCATGCTCATTCCTTTGGGCGAACTCATCGTGGCCGTTGCCGGCGCGACGACCTTGTTTATCTGTATAGTGGCACTCATCGCCAGTGCTTTTACGCGAATCAATTTTTTCTGCGTCATCCACGCTTTGAAAGACATCCTCTTCTTAGCCTTTTCGACGGCCAGCAGTGAAGCCGCCCTTCCCGGTGCTATGAAGCGTTTGGAAGCCCTGGGTGTTCCTAAGCCGATCGTTACCTTTGTCATGCCGACGGGCTATTCCTTCAACCTCGACGGCTCGACGCTGTACAGTTCGGCCGGCATCTTGTTTATCGCCCAGCTCTATGGCATTCAAATGCCCATTGAACAGCAGCTCTTGGTCATGGTTACCCTCATGTTGTCGACGAAAGGGATTGCCGGCGTTCCCGGTGCCGGTATCATCGTTGTCGCCGCCACGGCTGCGGCTTTCAACCTTCCGACGGAAGGCGTCGCCATTTTGCTCGGCATCGACCGTATCTTGGACATGATCCGTACGATCTGCAACGTCTGCGACAACTGCATGGCGACGGTCGTCGTTGCTTTCTGGGAAAAGGATTTGACCAAGGCTGATTTCTATAAAAATTATCGTGCGTTTCTAGAGGACAAAGAAGCTTAAACTTGCCGAGAGTTTCAATAGCAATACTAGACTAAATCTGTTATAATAATGGGGTAAACAAGTGATCCGTAAGGCATGTCTGACGGAAAACTTCATCGATGAGCCTCCGTGCTCTTCTGCAAAGGACTGTCTGCGCAGGCGAGGCGAAAGCACATAGTGATTATCCTAAGGTTCTGTGCTTTCACACAGAACCTTTTTTGTTTATTAAGGAGGAGACCTTATGGAAACGCGAGTCGCTTTAATCGGTATTATTGTCGGCAACCGCAATGAATCAACGAAATTGAATGAAATTTTGCATGAATACGGTCAGTACGTCATCGGCCGCATGGGCGTCCCCTACAAGGATAAAGACATCAACGTCATCAGCATCATCGTCGATGCGCCCCAAGACGTCATCAGCGCCATGTCGGGCAAGATCGGCATGATTCCGGAAGTCAGCACCAAGACGATTTATCCGCCTCTGCCGCAGTAGGAGGGACGTATGCTCAAAATTGCAATTTACGGTAAGGGCGGTATCGGCAAGTCGACCATGACCAGTAACTTGGCTGCTGCCTTTGCCTATTTGGGGAAGCGGGTCATTCAGATCGGCTGTGACCCCAAGGCCGATTCGACGTTCAATCTCCTCGGCGGCGAACCCTTGCTGCCGGTCATGAATTATCTCAGGGAGCACGACGAAGATCCGGAGTCGATCGAAGACATTTCCCGCATCGGCTACGGCGGCATCCTCTGTATTGAAACGGGGGGACCGACGCCGGGCCTGGGCTGTGCCGGCCGGGGCATCATCGCCACTTTTTCCCTCCTCGAAGATTTGGGTCTCTTTGAAGAGTATAAGCCTGACGTCGTCTTGTATGACGTCTTAGGCGACGTCGTCTGCGGCGGTTTTGCCGCGCCCATTCGCGAAGGCTATGCGGAAAAGGTCCTCATCGTTACGTCCGGTGAAAAGATGGCCCTCTATGCGGCCAACAACATCAATACGGCAGTCACCAATTTTGCCGACCGCAGCTACGCCAAGGTGGAAGGCATCATCTTCAATCGGCGCAATATTCCCGATGAAGATGCTAAGGTTCGTGCCTTTGCCGAAAAGGCGGGTCTCACCATCGTCGGTGATATTCCCCGCAGTGACGATATCAACCGTTATGAAGAATTGGGTCAGACCGTTATCGAAGGCAATCCGGACCTTCCCATCAGCAAGACCTTCCTCGATTTGGCTCGAAAATTATTAGAAGACAAGGATTGATTATGACAGAAAGAAAACCTTTTGCCATTACGGTGCAGGACTTGGTCGCCCGCGGTCGGAATGATATTCCGGCAGAGCTGATCACGTCGACGCATCTCATCTATAATTCGCCGGCAGCGCTGGCTTTTAATTCGCCGGGGGCTCAGGGCTTCGGTGTAAAACGGGCGGGACTTTCCATTCCCGGCTCGGTCATGATTCTCATCGGCCCCGGCTGCTGCGGACGCAATACGACGATTCTCAGTGAAATGGGTGGGTACAGCGACCGATTTTTCTTCTATATCATGGATGAAACGGACATCGTAACTGGTCGTCACTTGAAGAAAATGCCTCAGGCCGTCTGTGAAGTCGTCGACAGCCTGCCGGAAAAACCGTCGGTCGTCATGGTCTGCATGACCTGTGTCGATGCCTTATTGGGAACCGATATGGAACGGGTCTGCCGCAAGGCTGAACAGGCTGCGGGATTGCCCGTCGTGCCCTGTTATATGTACGCCTTGACCCGCGAAGGGCGCAAGCCGCCTATGGTCGACGTCAGACGGGCCATTTATTCCCTCTTGGAAAAGGAACCGCGCCAGCGACGGACGGTCAACCTCTTGGGATATTTTTCGCCCTTGCAGGATGACTGCGAGTTCTACGATATCCTGCGGGCCATCGGTTTTACTCAGATCAATGAAATTTCCCGCTGTCCCGATTTTGCCTCGTACAAGGCCATGTCTAGGGCCAATGTAAACTTTGTCCTCAATCCTGAATCGCGGCTGGCCGCTCAGGACTTGGAGCAGCGTTTGGGCATTCCCAGCATCGAATTGACCCGCCTCTATCAGGTCAGCCAGATTCACAACCAGTATCAGGCCCTGGCCAAAGCCCTGGATGTGACCATTGATGACGAACCTTGGCTGGAAAAGGCACGGGCCGTCGTTCACCGGATGCAGGAAAATTACAGCGGAACGACCGTTGCTATCGGCGAGATGCAGAACGGCAACGCCTATGAAATGGCCCTGGCTCTGACGCGCTACGGCTTCGTCGTCCGTGAAATCTATGCCAACCTTGGTCCCGATGATTTCGTCTACCTCCGCCATTTGGCTGAACTGAGTCCGGAAACGAAAGTGTACTCCAACTTATCGCCGTCCATGCTCTATTACGAAGGCGATGATGTGTCCATCGATGTGACCATCGGCAAGGATGCTGCATACTATCACGAACAGGCTGCCCACCTTCATTGGGACGAGGATATTCAGCCCTTCGGCTATGCCGGGGTCGTTTCCCTGCTGAACCGTTTGGAAGAAGTCCTCTTGGAAAGGAAGAAACGATGAGAGGTTTATGGAAATATATATCGCCCTTTGCGCCGGATCAGTCCGGAGCGGCAGCTGTTCTCTACGGGTTAAACGGTATCGTCGTCATCTGTGACGCCGGCGGCTGTGCCGGTAACATCTGCGGCTTTGACGAACCGCGCTGGTTCAGCGGCAGAAAGAGTGCCGTATTCAGCGCCGGCCTGCGCGACATGGACGCCATTCTCGGCCGGGACGATCGACTCGTTGAAAAACTCTGCGATGCTGCCGAAACGATCGACGCCTCCTTTGCGGCCATCGTCGGCACGCCGGTGCCGGCCGTCATCGGAACGGACTATAAGGCGTTGAAGCGGATGGCAGAAAAGAAAATTAATCTGCCGGTCATCACCATCGACACGACGGGCATGGATTATTACGATAAGGGCATTGAACATGCTTATGAAGCTTTGTTTCCGGCTTTTGCCGATAAGAGCCTGAAACCGGAGGCCGATACGGTCGGCATCCTCGGCGCCGTTCCCTTAGAGCTCATGCATCCCGGCGACATCGAATGGATCAGCCAGAGCCTGGCAGAAGAAGGCTGGAAGCAGATTTTATTGTTCGACGAAATTGATGATTATAAGAATGCCGGCAAGGCGACCCTCAATATGGTCGTGTCCCCGGCAGGACTTAAGGCGGCGCAGTACTTGAAGGAAACCTTCGGCACGCCTTATGAGCTCCATTACTTCGGCCTCGATGCCGTCGTCGACTTCGACGATAATTTATTTGCCGGAAAGAATGTTTTGGTCATCCATCAGCAGGCGGCGGCCTCTTCGATGGCGGCTATGGCCGAAGAAGCCGGTGCGGCTCGGGTGACGACGGCGTCGTGGTTTATGGATAAGCCCGAAGCGCGGTATGAAAATCACGTCGTCTTGAAGGAAGAAGACGATTTGCGCGACCTTGCCGACAATGACAATTTTGACCTCATCCTCGGCGACTTGTACTATCGCCGGGCTCTGCCGAACTTCCACGGCCAATACGTAGATTTTCCGCATTTTGCCGTATCCGGGAGGGGATAAGATGAGGAGCGAACGGATCTGTGTCTTCGGCATCGTCCAAGGCGTCGGCTTTCGCCCTTTTGTCAGCCGCATTGCCGATGCCAATGGGATTTTCGGTTCGGTCTGCAATAAGGGCTCTTATGTGGAAATCATTGCTCAAGGTGATGATGCGCAGCTGGCCGCTTTTCATGAAGACCTGGAAAAGAAGGCGCCTGAGCGCTCGTCAATCTTGAAGGTCGTTACGACGGCTGTCGAGATTCCGGCCTATGATGCTTTTTCGATTATCGAGAGCGCCAGGGAAAAGGGCGATATTTTCGTGTCGCCGGACATTGCCATCTGCAAGGCTTGTCAGAAGGAGCTCTTTGACAAGAACGACCGCCGCTATCTCCATCCCTTTATCAACTGCACGGCCTGCGGGCCGCGGCTGACGATTCTTGACTCCATGCCCTATGACAGGGAGCGGACGAGTATGGGCGAATTTCCCATGTGCCCTCAGTGCGAGTACGAATACACCCACGCTGAGACGCGGCGTTACGATGCCCAGCCCGTCTGCTGCAACGACTGCGGGCCCGAAGTTTACCTTTTCGACCGTAAAGAACGGGGACGGGATGCCATTACGGCAATCCGAAAGGCCATCGTCGACGGGAAAATTGTCGCCATCAAGGGTATCGGCGGCTTCCACCTCTGCTGCGACGCTCGCAATGAAGAGGCCGTCAGAACCCTGCGCCAGCGTAAGGGACGACCGGTGAAGCCCTTTGCCGTCATGATGAAGGACGGCGACGCCGTTCGCCAGGAATGCCTCATTCCCGAGGGGGCAGAAGATGTTCTCGACGGCCATCAGAAACCGATTATCTTATTGGCTAAAAGAGACGGTCTGACATTGGCGCCGTCCGTTGCGCCGGGCAATCCGTCCATTGGCGTCATGCTGCCCTATACGCCGCTCCATCTCTTGCTGTTTACCTATGACGACGGCTTGGAGGTTCCCGACAGCTTGGTCATGACCAGTGCCAATGAGTCCGGCGCGCCCATCTGCCATAACGATGAAGAAGCGCGGCAGGAACTTTCCGGATTGGCCGACCTCGTCTTGTCTCATAACCGGCGCATCCGCCTGCGGGCTGACGATTCGGTCATGGACTGGTACGACGGCAAGCCCTATATGATACGCCGTTCGCGGGGCTATGCGCCCTTGCCTTTTTTCTACGGCAGCGGTCAGGGAAAGGATGTCCTGGCCATTGGCGGCGAGCTGAAGAATTGCTTCTGCATCGGCCGCAATAATTTATTCTATCCGTCGCCCTATATCGGCGACATGAGCGATATACGGACCGTTCAGGCTCTGCGCGATTCGGTTCAGCGCATGGCGTCTTTATTGGAAGCGTCGCCGTCGGTTGTGGCCTGCGATCTCCATCCGGCCTATAATACGGCGGCCGTGGCCCGCGAATTGGGCCTTCCCGTCGTGACCGTCCAACATCACTACGCCCACATCCTGTCCTGCATGGCCGAAAACGACTGTGAACAGCCCGTCATCGGCGTTTCCTTTGACGGGACGGGTTACGGCAGCGACGGGACGATTTGGGGCGGTGAAATCCTTATCAGCAGCCTTCAAGGCTTTGAACGGGCCGCTTCCATCGAGCCATTTTGGCAGCGCGGCGGCGACGTTTCGGCTAAGGAGGGCTGGCGCATTGCCGTCAGTCTGATCGACGGACTGTGGAAGGATCGTCAGCGCGTGGCGTCTATGGTTGAAGATTTAAAACTTTGCGGATCCAAGGAATTGGCGGCTCAGTTTTTCCTGGCCGATCAGCAGATCAACAGCGTCATCTCGACCAGTGCCGGCCGCCTCTTTGATGGTGTCAGTGCCATCTTGGGACTTTGCCGGTCGTCGACCTTTGAAGGCCAGGCGGCGATGACGCTGCAGTTTGCAGCTGAACGCTGGGAAAGGGATCACGGGGCGATGGAAGTCGTACCTATTGAGCCCATTGAAGGCGACGGACGATGGCTGCTGCCGACGTCTTCTTTGGTCAAAGACCTCGTTGAAAGCCGCCTTTCCGGCGACGATCCCGATAAATTGGCCTATGAATTTCACTGCCGATTGGCCGGCATGGCTGTCGGCATCTGCGAAAATGTTCGCCGTGATACCGGCCTTGAAAGGGTTGCCTTAAGCGGCGGTGTTTTCCAAAATCGACTGCTTTTGCGCCTTTGTGATGAGGCACTGCAGCAGCGAGGCTTTACGGTCTTACGGCACAGCCTGGTGCCGCCCAATGACGGCGGCATTGCCTTGGGACAGGCGATATATGCGATGTACCATGAAAATGTTTAGATAGATGAAGGAGGGGTTATCATGTGTGTAGGTTTACCCGCACGTGTTATGAAAATTCAAAATGGAATGGCGCTCGTCGATGCGTCCGGAGCGAAACGGGAAGTATCGGCCGCTTTGATCGATGAATTGGATCCCGGCGATTACGTCATGGTCCACGCCGGCATGGCCATTGCCAAGATTACCGACAACGATGCCGACGAAACCGATGACATTCTGGAGGACTTGGATTGATGGCAGAAGGGAAGAAGCGGACGGCCCTGGATATCATTCAGAATTACGACGGGCCGAAAATCCGCATTATGGAAGTCTGCGGGACGCATACCCACGAAATCTTCCGACTCGGCATCCGGCAGATTTTGCCGAAGCAGGTCGACGTCATTTCCGGACCGGGCTGCCCGGTCTGCGTTACGCCCGTCGGCTATATCGACCAGGCCTTGTGGCTGGCTCTTGAAAAAGGGGTTACCATTTGTACCTTTGGCGACTTGGTCCGCGTTCCCGGCACCTCGATGAGCTTGGCCGACGCCCGCAGTAAAGGCGCTCACGTTGAAATCGTTTACTCGCCCATTGATGCCTATGAATACGCCAAGGCTCATCGTGACGAGGAAGTCGTGTTCTTAGCTGTCGGCTTTGAAACGACGACGCCTCCGTCGTGCTTGGCCGTTAAGCAGGCTATGGCTGACGGCTTGACCAATTTCACCTTGCTGACGGCCAATAAGACCATGCCTATGGCCTATGAAGCCATGAAGGGCAGTGCCGATGCCTTCCTCTATCCCGGTCACGTCGATGCCGTCATGGGCACTAAGGCCGGCGAAGCCATGGTGAAGGAAGGCATGTCCGGTGTCGTCGCCGGTTTTACGGCTAAAGAATTGCTCACGGCCTTTGCCGTCATCTTGGCCAAGTTCCCGCAGGGGAAGCCTTTCTTTAAAAACTGCTATCCCCGCGTCGTTACAGAAGAGGGGAGCCGCTCGGCCCAGGCCTTGATGGCTGAATATATGGAACCCTGCGATTCGGAATGGCGCGGCTTAGGCGTCATCCCTCAGTCGGGCTTGCAGCTGCGGGAGCAATTTTCTGCCTGCGACGCCCGCAAGAAGTACAGCATTCCGGAAATGGACGGCAAAGCCAATCCGGGCTGCCGCTGCGGCGACATCCTGAAGGGCCAGTGCAAGCCGCCGGAATGCCCCTTGTTTGGAAAATTGTGTACGCCGGAACACCCGGTCGGCGCCTGCATGGTGTCCCACGAAGGTGCCTGCTCGGCCTATTATTTATATGGAGGGAATGCCCATGAGTGACCTTATTACCTTAGCACACGGCGCCGGAGGCAAGCAGACGGCGGAACTCATCGACCGCGTCTTTAAAGCTCATTTTTCAAATCCCCAGTTTACCGGGGACGATGCCGCTGTTTTGCCTATTGGCGGAACGAATCTGGCTTTTACGACGGACGGCTTCATCGTGTCGCCGCCTGAATTTCCCGGCGGGAACATCGGTAAACTCAGTATCTGCGGGACGGTCAACGACTTGTCCTGCATGGGGGCGAAACCGCTTTACTTATCGTGCGCCTTCGTCATTGAAGAAGGCTTCCCCATGGAAAAGGTCGAAGCCTACGCCAAGGCTATGGCTGAAACGGCTGCTGAAGCCGGCGTCCGCATCGTTGCCGGTGACACTAAGGTTGCCGGTAAGGGCCAGGTCGACCACCTCTTCATCACGACGACCGGTATCGGTCAAATCATGGACGGTGTCCAAACTTCAGGCACCTTGGCCAAACCGGGCGATGCCATCATCGTCAGTGGCGACGTCGGCCGCCACGGCTGCACGATTCTTCTCGAACGGAACCAGTTCGGCATCGATGCCGATGTGACCAGTGACTGCGCACCTTTATGGGGAACGGTCGAAAGCATGCTCAACACGACTAAGGACATCCACGTCATCCGCGATGCAACCCGCGGCGGCGTCGGCACGGTCCTCTATGAAATTGCCGCTCAGAGCAACGTCGGCATCCACTTGGACAGCCAGGCCATCCCTGTCGATCCGGCCGTCCGCGGCGTCTGCGGCATGTTGGGCTTGGAACCGTTGTATCTGGCCTGCGAAGGCCGTTTGGTCATCTTCGCCCCGCGGGATGTGGCCGACGATCTCGTCGCCGTCCTGCGCAAGGGAAAATATTCGCAAAATGCAGCCATTATCGGTGAAGTTACGGCCGACCAGCCGGGCCGCGTCGTCATGCGCACAGAAATCGGTGCCGAAACGCTGCTGCCGCCGCCGGGCGGTGAATTGCTGCCCCGCATTTGTTAAGATGGAGGTACGGGAATGATATACGAAAATGAAGCGAATCCGCCCCAGGCACGGCGGTATAACCATGTAACGCCCGATGGGGCAAATATTGCCATTGGCAAGGCGTCCTTCCCCAAGCCCTTCTATATCGGCCTGCAGTACGCTTCGCCGGCCCGAGGCCATTGGACGATTGCTCATTCGCCGATGCTCATTCCCGGCTGCCATGAAATCTACGTCTGCTGTGCCTGCTGCCTCCACGGCGTCGTCTTGTCGGCCGATGAAGTGCCTGAAGGGGCCGGCCGCTTCTCCATGGTTACCCTGACCAATGAAAATTTGATCAAGGGCAACTTAGAAGAAATGATGATCGACGGCATTGCCCATATCATCGACGAACTGCCGGAGCGGCCGAAGTGCGTCGAAGGCTTTACGAGCTGCATGCAGCATTTCCTGCACATCGACCTCAACGTCGTCTACGGGACCCTTCGCGAGCGCTATCCCGATATCGACTTCATCGACGGATATATGATACCGACCCTGCAGCGGCGCTATTCGCCGGACGTCCTCGGTCGCCGTCAGCTCATGCGGGCCGTCCAGCCCTTGCCGCGAAAGAAGGCTGTCAATTACGTCGTCAATTATTATCCCGTCGATGAGGATAATGAATTGAGCCAAATGCTCCGCGACGGCGGTTACGACATCCACGATTTTGCCGACTGCAAGACCTATGAGCAGTATAAGGCCATGGGCGAATCGGAAGCCAATATTTATTTTCTGGAAAACTCTGAGCCAGCGGCCAAGGACATGAAGCGGCGCTTGAAACAAGAAGCCCTCTATCTGACTTATTCTTATGACTACGCTGTCCTGCGGCAGAATTTGCAGACCGCAGCCGACGCCTTCGGCCTTGCCATGCCCGACTGTGACGCCTTTGAAAGGGACATCGAAGCCAAGGCTAAGGCCCTTCTCAAAGAAGTCGGCTCGACGCCCATTGCCATCGACTACACGGCAACGCCGCGTCCCTTGGGCCTGGCCAAGTTCCTCTTGACCCACGGCTTCCATGTTTATGCTGTCTACCTCGATAAGATTTTACCGGGGGAAAAGGAGGCCTTTGAGTTCTTGCAGAAGGAATATCCCGACCTCGAACTGCGGTCGGCCATGCACTTTAAGCGGGGCCTTCTGCCGCGGGATGATAGTAAAAAGTTCGGCAAGGTCTTGGCTATCGGTCAGATGGCGGCTTATTTTACCGATACGAAGTATTTCGTCAACCTCATCGAAAACAGCGGCCTTTACGGTTACGTCGGCCTGTCGAAAATCCTCGACTGGATCGGTGAAGCCAATGCCGCAGAAAATCCCAAGATGCGGGAAATCATACAGATAAAAGCCTGGGGGTGTCACGGTTGAAACAAGCACAGCGAGTCTTATCGACGTATGCCGTCGACATGTTCGGCATCGCGTCGTCGCTCTATGAATTAGGCGGCCTCATCGTCATGCACGATGCGTCGGGCTGCAACTCGACGTACGATACGCATGATGAACCGCGGTCCTACGATACGCAGAGTATGGTCTATATTTCCGGCCTCAATGAAATCGATACCATTCAGGGCAACGACCAGCGGCTCATCGACGACATTGCCGAAGCGGCCGAAGCGGCACAACCTTATTTCATCGCCATCGGCGGCAGTCCCATGCCCAACGCTATCGGCACCGACTTTAAGGCTATTCAGCGACTGGTAGCCGATCGGACCGGCCTTCCGACCTTGGGCTTTCGGACCGACGGCATCCACAGTTATCTGCCCGGTGCCGGCGGAGCCTATGTTTGGTTGGCCAAGCAGTTTGTCAAACCGGCTTCGAAAAAGCCGGAGCTTCCGGCCAAACGGGTCAACCTCTTAGGACTGACGCCCCTCGATTTTTCCGTCGTCGGCAATGCTACGACGCTGAAACAGATCGTGACTGACGCCGGATTTACCATTCAGAGTTCGTGGTCCATGGGCGACACCCTCGACGGCCTTTCGACGGCGGCGGATGCCGACGTCAACGCTGTCGTTTCGTCGACGGCCTTTTACCTGGCCCAGTACCTTCGCGATACCTACGGAATTCCCTACGTCGTCGGCATTCCTATGGGCGAGAAGGGGACGGCTGATTGGCTCGAAGCCCTGCGGAAAGGCGATTCGTCCTATGTAACCGGTCTTACGGGAGACGAAGAATACGTCAAGGCTCAGTACGCCTTGGCCGACCTCAATGCCTGGAAGACGGAACAGGCTTATGACGACACGCCTTGTGACGTGCTGGTCATCGGAGAACCGGTCTACCTCCAGTCGATGAAGGCCTTCCTTGAAAAGGAACTGGGCGTTGAAAAAGTTCGCCTGCTCTGCCCCTTGTCCGATGCCCCGCAGTGGCTCTTGAAGGACATGGAAGTGGCCAGCGTCGAAGCCGTCATCCGTCAGGAATGCCGCAAGGCGCGGCGGGTCATTGCCGATCCGATTTATGCTCGGTTACTGCCGGATGAGCCTGATAAATTTATTTCCATGCCTCACGAAGCCTATTCCGGACGGCACTATCACGACGATATGCCCATTTTTGTCGGCCCGTCGTTTACGGCATGGATGAAAGATAAACTGAAATAAGAAGGAGACTGACTATGCGGAAATTTGCCATTTATGGAAAGGGCGGCATCGGAAAATCGACGACGACGGCCAACGTGTCGGCGGCCTTAGCGTCGATCGGGAAAAAAGTCGTCCAAATCGGCTGTGATCCCAAGGCCGATTCGACGCTGAATCTGCTCCATGGCGAGCCGGTCATGCCGGTCATGGATTACTACCGCCAATATACGGAAGGCCCGGACTTCGACCACATCGGACGAGAAGGCTACGGCGGCGTCTTCTGCATCGAAACGGGCGGTCCGACGCCGGGACTCGGCTGTGCCGGCCGGGGAATCATTGCCACCTTCGACCTCATCGACGAGCTGGAAGTCTTTGAAAAACTTTCGCCGGACGTCGTCATGTATGACGTCTTGGGCGACGTCGTCTGCGGCGGCTTTTCGGCACCGATCCGCGACGGTTATGCCGATGAAATCTTCATCGTCACGTCGGGGGAAAAGATGGCCCTCTATGCGGCGGCCAATATCTTTAAAGCCGTAGAAAATTTTAAGAGCCGCGGTTATGCCCAAGTAAAAGGGCTGATCCTCAATCGCCGCAACGTCGACGATGAATATGAAACAGTCAAGGCTTTTGCCGATGAACACGGTCTGCCCATCGTGGCCGACATTCCCCGCAGCAAGGAAATCCAGTTTTATGAAAACAAGGGAATGACCGTCGTCGAAGGCAATCCGGAGTTGCCTGTAAGCCGAATCTACCGCGATTTGGCTCAGCGGCTGCTGGAAGTATAGAAAGGAAGTAAGGGTTATGGGAATGAACGATACGCCGTCAGGTGAACGCGTCCATATCGGATTTTTCGGCCGCCGCAATGCCGGCAAGTCCAGTGTCGTCAATGCCGTCACCGGCCAGAATCTGTCCATCGTATCGGATACCAAGGGGACGACGACGGACCCCGTTTATAAGGCTATGGAGCTCCTGCCCCTGGGCCCGGTAGTCATCATCGATACGCCGGGCATCGACGACGTCGGCGCTCTCGGGGAAGAACGGGTGCGCCGGACGAAGCAGGTCCTCAATAAGACCGACATCGCCGTCGTCACCGTCGACGGGACAGAAGGCATGGCTCCGGCTGACGAAGAGGTAGTGCGCCTCATCAAGAGCAAGAACCTGCCTTATCTCATCGTCTATAATAAGGCCGACCTGGTGAAGAATGCGGCTGAGGTCGATGATAATACAATTCATGTCAGCGCCTTGACGGGAGACGGGATTTTCGAGCTCAAAGAAAAATTGGCCCGCCTGAAACCGGAAGAAGCGGAAGCGCCGATCGTCAGCGACCTCATTCATAGCGGCGACATGGTGGTTCTCGTCGTGCCCATCGACTCGGCGGCGCCTAAGGGTCGCCTCATCCTGCCGCAGCAGCAGACGATTCGGGAAATCCTCGACAGCAACAGTGCGGCCATCGTCGTCAAGGAAGATGAACTGCCCCATACCCTGTCCTGTTTTAAAGAAAAGCCGTCGTTGGTCATTACGGACAGTCAGGTCTTTGGACGGGTCTCGGCCGATACGCCAGACGATATCCGCCTGACGTCTTTTTCAATTTTGATGGCCCGCCATAAGGGCCTCTTGGAATCGGCTGTCCGCGGCGTCACCGCCGTCGATAAGCTGAAAGACGGAGATACGGTCCTCATTGCCGAAGGCTGTACACACCATCGCCAATGCGACGACATCGGTACGGTAAAGATTCCTCGCTGGTTGAAGGAGTATACGGGTAAAGATATCTCGATTGAAACGGCCAGCGGCCGCGATTTTCCTGAAGATTTGTCGCCCTATGCCATGGTCATTCACTGCGGCGGCTGCATGCTCAACGGTCGGGAAGTCGGGTACCGCATGAAAACGGCTGTCGATCAGGCCGTTCCCATTACCAACTACGGCATTGCCATTGCCTATATGAAGGGAATCCTGCAGCGGAGTCTGAGTGTCTTCCCCGATTTACAGGAACTGCTGTCGGCACATTAGGCGAGCAAGATGAAAAAAGCAGCCCGTGAAAGGCGGGCTGTGAGGTGGATTTATGGCAAACTTATCGCTTAAACTTGAACAAAAAACTAAATTGATGCAGGTCCAGCGCCTGACGATTCAGCTTTTGGCCCTCCACGGTCAGGAGTTGATGGATTTTCTCCAGGAACAGGTAACGGATAATCCTCTCCTCGACATCCGCTACCATGACGTCCGCGGAGCCGGGGATAAAAATGAAAAGCCCATCGACAACATTAAAAGCCGCAGTGCATCCCTCGAATCGCAGCTCATGGCTCAGCTCCGCGTCGTGTCCGTGCCGCGGCCGATTCTCTTGGCGGCGGGATTGGTCATCGGTTCTCTCGATGAGAAAGGCTTTTTCCAAGGTGATTTGTCCTCCTTAGGTGACGGCTACGGCCTTTCGGAAGAGGACATGGAAAAAGGCCTGGCACTGGTCCAGACCTTTGATCCGCCGGGCATCGGAGCTCGGAATATTTGTGAAGCCCTGCTTATCCAGACGCGGCGCCGCAGTGACGGGCCGCCCAAGACGGAAGAACTCTTGACCACTCACTATGATGATTTCCTGCGGGGGAAGTGGTCGAAAATCCAGCATGACCTCGATTTGTCAGATGGAGATTTGCGCGACATTCGGGACTTTTTGAAGACCTTGTCCCTGCAGCCGGCCGGTCAGATCGAACAGGATGAAGTGTACATCCGGCCCGATGTCGAAATCTATCTCGATGAGGGCGGAAAATTAGCCTTCCGTTGGCTGGAAGAACTTCCCGACGTCTATTTTCGCGACGACTTATACGCCGAGTACGCTGCCCAGAAGGATAAGCAGACCCTGGCTTATATCCGCAAAGCCCGGCGGGCCTTTAACGATCTGGCGTCGGCTTTGGCCTATCGCCGCCTGTCCATTGAACAGGTCATGAACTGTCTCTTGACTCGTCAGGAAGGCTATTTTCTCCACGGTCAGCCCTTGGAGCCGCTGCGCCAAAAGGACATTGCCGAGGAAACGGGGCTCAGTACGGCGACGGTAAGCCGCGTCTGCCGCAACCGGTACGCCCTGTTTGGCGGTAAGGTATACGGGCTGCAGTCTTTTTTAGCTACGGCTTACAGCCGTCAGCGCGGGGAAGAGGACTTTGTTTCTGATAAGGCCATCATGAAGAAAATTCAGGCGCTTATCGCGAACGAGGACAAGGAGCATCCGTATTCGGATCAGGATGTAGCCGACTATTTTTCGGCCATTCATATTACCATAGCCAGGCGGACGATTACGAAGTTCCGTCAAAAATTAAATATTCCCAACAGCAATATCCGGCGGCGCTGCCGATAGGGCCGTTACGGACGCATCTTATTGAAGATGGTCTGCCGCGATACGTTGAGCAATTTGGCTATATCCTTTTGGCTATAGCCTTTTTCTTGAAGCTCTTCGATGAGGATTTGCTGGATGGTCACCTCTAAATGTTTCATGTTGAGGGTCAGAGACGCCGTATCCAATAAGGCGTCTTTTTTATTTTGGTCGGCAATGTCGAAGAGGGCGTCGTAGGACTTGTCGAGGGTGTCGCCGAAGATGAAGTAGCGCAGGGCGACGCTGTGGAGCTCGCGGATGTTGCCCCACCAGTTGTGCTGGACGAGGGCTTTTTTTAAGGCCGGACTGAGATGGCATTTTTCATGGCTCATGGTTTCGACGAAGTAGGTGAATAAGTAGAGGATGTCGTCAGGTCGATCGTTTAAAGGCGGCAGATTGAGGCGCAGGGTGTTGATGCGGAAGTATAAGTCGCGGCGGAATTCGCCGGCTTCGACCGAGGCGATGAGGTCGGCGTTGCCGGCCGAGATGATGCGGATGTCGAGGGGGATGACGTAGTCTGAGCCGAGGCGCATGACCTGTTTCGTCTCTAATACGCGCAGCAGTTTCGATTGGATGCTGGGGGCCATGCTGTTGATTTCGTCAAGGAAAATCGTTCCCTTGTGGGCCATTTCAAAGAGGCCGGCCTTGCCTTCTTTGCGGGCCCCCGTAAAGGAGCCGCTGACGTAGCCGAAGAGTTCGCTTTCGAGGAGGTCCGTCGTCAGGGCGGCGCAGTTGATGGCCACGAAGGGGCCGTTGCGGCGGTCGCTGGCGTTGTGGATGCTCTGGGCGAAGAGTTCTTTCCCCGTGCCGCTTTCGCCTTGAATCAGGATGGGGGCGTTGTATTCGGCCATGGTGGCGGCTCGTTGTATGACTTTTTTCATGTTTCCGTCGATGGTCTTGATATCTTCGAAGTGGTGAATGGCCGTCATGCCGGTCTTGGTCAGTTTGTAGCGGATATTTTTTTCCAGCCGCTGCAGCTCCGTGACGTCTCGGAGGGTCATGATGTAGTGGGATCGGCTGTCCATGAGGAAGAAGTCCGAGTTGGCGATGAGGGTATAGGGGGGACGGCGGATGATCGTTTCATGGAAGGATGGTTTGGAACCTTCGACCCAGTCGGGGAAGATATCGCGGATATTTTTCGTCGTCATCGATACGCCGAGGAAGTCGGCAGCCCTTTTGTTGATATGGGAAATGGAGCCGCCTGTGGAATAGAGGATGATGCCGTCCGTGACGTGGGACAAGATGGACGACATCATGGACAGCTGCTGATTGTCCTTTTCTTTGAATGACAGGAGTTCTTGGGCGTAGAGCAGGACCGACAGCATCGTCGATTCGCTGGGTTTGATGGAGTAAATCGGCATCGGGCTGGGATTGGCGATTTGGGGCAGGAGGGGACAGCCGACGATGGCCGTGTCAGCCGTGACCGGTATCTGGCGGACCCGTTCGAGGAGTTCGAGGTGGGTCTTATCGAGGCTGTAGCGGGGGTAAAATACGATTTTTTCCGACAGCTCCGGCGGACAGGCTTCCTTGTTGAACATGAAGTTTTCATTGAGCAGCAAGTGAATTTTTTTGTAATTCGGGGCGATGGCCCGCAGGGCATAGAGAGCGTCGTTAGTCGAGCTGTACAGACAGAGAATGGGAATGGTGTCGATGGCCTTGGTCAGTATCTGGTGGGCGCCGCTGGTGGTGATGATGACCTTGGTTCCTTTTTCGACCAAGGCATGGGCTTGGGCGACGAGGTTGGGAAAGTCGATGATTTCTACATCGATGATGAAATGATGTTGTTCTAATTTTTCTTTATATGTCTCTAAAATGGTCTGAACGGCCTGCTGCATGGACAGGTCGGAGATGAGAAAGGCGATGCGATCCATAAGTTTATGTCTCTCCTTTAAATTTCATTAAAAATTACCGAAAAGTTCTCCTTCTATCATAAAAAAATATGAAGAGAATGTAAAGTATGTAACGAATTTTTTACATATTTTTGAATATCAATTAGCTTATCAATATGAAAAAATGGCTTAAATTCGATAACATCATAGTTGGCATGATTATTTCATATATATTGTCGAACAGATAAATGAGCTGATTCAACGAATGAGGAGGTATGAATTATGAAAAAATTATTGTCCGGTGACGAAGCCATCGCCAGAGGCTTATATGAAGCCGGCGTTTCCTTTGCTTCGGCTTATCCCGGTACGCCGAGTACGGAAATCTTGGAAAACGTCTCGACTTATGATGGCATGTACTCTGAATGGGCACCGAATGAAAAAGTTGCTATGGAAGCGGCTATCGGCGCTTCTATGTCCGGTGTCCGCTCCTTCGCAGCCATGAAGATGGTCGGTGTCAACGTAGCAGCTGACCCGCTGTTTACGTTCTCCTACTTAGGCATGAACGGCGGTTTTGCCTTCGTATCGGCTGACGATCCGGGCATGCATTCGTCCCAGAATGAACAGGACAACCGCAACTATGCTAAATTCGCTAAAATCGCTATGTTTGAACCGTCGGACTCCCAGGAATGCATCGACATGACGAAAGAAGCGTACCGCGTCAGCGAAAAGTACGGTGTTCCCATGATGATCCGCATGACGACTCGTGTCTGTCATTCGAAGAGCCTCGTTGAAGAAAGTGATCGTGTAGAGGTTCCGGCCGTTCCCTATAAGAAACAGCGCGAAAAGATGGATGCTGTCCCGGCTATTTCCAAACAGCGCCGCTACGTCGTCGAAGAACGGGAACAGAAACTGAAAGAATACGCTGAAGAATGTCCTTTTAACGTCGTCGAAATGCACGATACGAAAATCGGCATCATCTCTGCTGGCTCGGCCTATATGTATGCCAAAGACGCTTTAGGCGACAAGGCTTCTTACTTGAAACTCGGCTTTACCTACCCCTTGCCGATGAAGAAAATCAAAGCCTTTGCCGATTCCGTCGATGAACTGTACGTCGTCGAAGAACTCGATCCTTTCATGGAAGAACAGATTCGCCAGGCCGGCATCGCCTGCCATGGCAAGGATGTCATCCCCAAGATCGACGAACTCAATCCGAATATCGTTGCTGAAGGCATTTTGAAAGAAAAGGCAGAAGGCTTCGACGTTCCCGATACCTTGTTCGTTCCCCGTCCGCCGGCTCTCTGCGCAGGCTGTCCGCACCGCGGCTTCTTCTACGAACTGGGCAAACGGAAAGATACGGTCATGATCGGCGATATCGGCTGTTACGCCTTAGGCGGCGCGGCTCCTCTCAATGCGAAAGACCTGGCGGTCTGCATGGGCAGTGCCTTCTCCGTCGGCCACGGATTCAGCCACGGCTTTGAACTGAGTGATCAGAAGAAACGCGTCGTCGGCTGTATGGGCGACTCGACCTTCTTCCACACGGGCATCAACTCCCTGACCGAAGTTGCCTACAACGGCTCCAACACGATCTGCGTCATCTTGGATAACCGCATCACCGGCATGACCGGTCATCAGGAAAACCCGGGCACGGGCTACAATATCAAAGGCGAACCGGCTACGCTCATCGATATCGAAACGGTCGTCAAAGCCTTGGGTATTAAGAATGTCCGCACAGTCAATCCGCTGGACCTCAAAGTCATGAAAGAAACCCTCGACTGGGCGTATGCAATCGAAGATGAACCGTCGGTCATCATCACCAAGTGGCCCTGCGTTCTCAAGAAGTTCTCCAAAGAAGATAAAGAAGAATTCGACCTCGATATGACACCGTGCGCCGTAGATACGGAAGTCTGCATCGGCTGTAAGAAGTGCTTGTCGACAGGCTGCCCGGCTCTGCGCTTCGACAATGAAGCGAAGAAATCCGGTATTTCTGAAACGGACTGCGTCGGCTGTACGGTCTGCATGCAGGTCTGCCCGGTTCATGCCATTTACAAGAAGGGGGATAAATAATATGTCAGACGTAAAGAGCGTACTCTTCGTCGGTGTCGGCGGCCAGGGTACTATATTAGCCAGTAAGATTTTAACCATCGGCCTCATTGAAAACGGTTACGATGTAAAAATGTCCGAAGTCCACGGCATGAGCCAGCGCGGCGGCAGCGTCAGCACGCAGGTCCGCTTCGGTAAAAAAGTTTATTCGCCCATCATCGGCGAAGGCTCGGCAGATATCCTCATTTCTTTCGAAGAAATGGAAGCGGCTCGCTATGCCAAGTTCCTCAAGAAAGACGGCAAGATGGTCGTCAATAAGATGCAGATTCCGTCGTTGCCGATTTTGTCCGGCGCCTGTTCGTATCCGGACGGAATCTTAGAAGAATTACAAAAACGCGTACCGATTACCATTGTCGATGCAACGAAAATTGCGACGGACCTCGGGAATCCAAAAAGCGCCAACGTCGTCCTCTTAGGGTCTCTCATCGGATCCTTGGGACTGCATAATATCGATTGGAAGGCGATTATTGCCAAGGTAGTAAAACCTGCTTTTGTCGATATTAATTTAAAGGCTTTCGATGCCGGTATGGCCGCTGTATAATAGAGTGTGTGCTAGAGTAAAATGCCAGGCATGAAATGAAGTGCCTGGCATTTTTGGCACCCAAGGAGGAAGAAACACCATGCAACCTACGACAAAAGTACCAGAAGCAGCATCTCTTCGTTCACGTTTATTCGGCAAATCCTATGAAATGTACGCACAGGCGGCGGGCATCACCGTCGACGAATGGAAAGCAGAAACAAAATTCAGCGGCATTGACCTCGGTTGGGTCATCCTGTGTGTCGGTATGTCTTTAGGGGCGGGAATCGTTTTTCTGCCCATCCAAGTCGGGTTATCCGGTTTGCTTATCTTTGCTCTCGTCGCTATCGTCGGTTATCCGATTGCCTATGCTCATCAGAAATTGTATTTGAACGTTTTGGCAGAAGCTCCTAAATGTGAGGATTTTGCAGGTATTATCTCCGGTTATTTGGGGAAAAATTGGGGTTTCTTCCTGGGTGCTCTATATTTCATCTTTACGACGATTCTCCTCTTCTTGTATTCTACAGCGTTGACGAATGACAGTTCGTCCTTCTTAATGACTTTCGGCGTTACGGAATCGCCCCTGGTCGATAATATGTTTTATGGCGTGGCCCTCATTTCCTTCTTGGTCCTCATCGCGTCCCAAGGGGAAAAACTGCTCATGAAGATCTCGTCGGGCATGGTCTTTACCAAAGCCATGGTCATCGCGGCTCTCGGCCTCATCATGATTTCCCACTGGGATCTGGCCAATATCCTGATTCCGCCCGATGCCTGGTACGTCATTAAAAACTTTATCATCATGCTGCCCTTCATCGCCATGTCGATCGAATTCTTCGTAGCCCTCGGTCCGGTCGTCATCTATTTCCGCTCAAAGACGGATAATAAGGTCGTCGCCCATTATCGAGCTATGAGGGTTTATAACAGGGCGTACTTATTCTTGGTCGGATTGGTCGTTTTCTACACCATTTCTTTCAATCTGGCTATCGATCATGACCAGGCTGTCGTCGCCTATACGGCCAATATTTCCGCCTTGGCCCTGGCTGCGCAGAATATGGACGGTGCCTTGATCAAGGTCTTGAATCTGATTTTGAACATCTTCGCAGTGGTTACGGCTTTCTTTGCCATGTTCCTCAGCTTCCGCGATGCCTGTACGGGGATCGTTTTGAATCTGTTGAACCGGTTCATGAATGCCGATGCCATCCCGAAAAAGGCGATTACCTATGCTACCAGCCTGTGCTGCATCATCCTCTGCTGGGGCGTCATCGTCCTCAATGCCCCGATATTGAAATTTACACCGATTTTAGGCGGCCTCATCGGCATCATCGCCTGTTTCCTGCCGACCTACCTCGTCATGAAGCTCGATATCTTTAAGAAATACCGCACGTGGCGGTTGATTCCCATCGTGTTTATGGGGTTCATTCTCCTCATTTCCCCGCTCATTTCGTTATTGTAACCTCTCATTGTATAAAGGAGTGACTCTTATGGCTTCCCAAGAAATGTACCGTTTAGGTTCCCAAAGTTCGGTTATCCGCGAAATCTTTGCTTATGGTCAGGAACAGAGTAAAATCGTCGGTAAAGATAAAGTGTTTGACTTCAGTATCGGCAATCCTACCGTTCCGGCACCGTCCTGTATTAAAGAAGCGATTGAAGATATCCTCGCCACCCGTGAGTCGGCAGCCATCCACGGCTATACGGCAGCCTCCGGCGACCTCAGCGTCCGTCAGGGCTTGGCCGACTACATGAACAAAACCTATCAGGCCGGCGTCGAAGCGGCCCATTTCTACATGACCTGCGGCGCAGCAGCCTCTTTGACGGTTACCTTAAAGGCCCTCGTCGAAGGCCCGGATGATGAAGTCATCGTCATTGCGCCCTTCTTCCCGGAATACTCGGTATTCATCGCTAATGCCGGTGCGAAAGCCGTCGTCGTTCCGCCTGATACGGAACACTTCCAGATTCCCATGGATGAACTTGAAAAGGCGATTACGCCGCATACACGGGCCATTATCGTCAATTCGCCGAACAACCCGTCAGGCGTCGTTTATTCGAAAGAAACCTTTGAAAAACTCAGCTCTTTATTGACTAAGAAATCGGCAGACATCGGCCACGCCATCTACCTCATTGCCGATGAACCGTACCGTGAAATCATCTATGACGGACTTCCCATTTTATACGTCCCTCATATCTATAAGAATACCATCGTCTGCTATTCCTACAGTAAATCCCTGAGCCTTCCCGGCGAACGTATCGGTTATATCCTGGTGCCGCCCAGTGCTGAAAAAGCGGCTGAAGTCTATACGGCAGTCTGCGGCGCCGGCCGGTCCATGGGCTTCGTCTGCGCACCCCATCTTTTCCAGGATGTCATCTTGAAATGCATGGGCCAGACGTCGGATATGAACGTCTATGATGAAAACCGTAAATTGTTATATAATGGACTTAAAGAAATGGGCTATGACTGTGTGTATCCCAGCGGCGCGTTTTATTTATTCGTCAAGTCGCCCGAGGCTGATGCCAAGGCTTTCTCCGACAAGGCTAAAGCCTTGAACCTCCTCATCGTACCGGCAGACAGCTTTGGCTGCCCGGGCTATGTACGGATTTCCTACTGTGTCGAAGCCGACATGATTAAGCGCTCCTTCCCGGCATTCCGGCAGCTCATCGCTCAATACCAAGAAAAGAGGTAACAGACTATGAACGTATACGACGAGTACAAAGCGAAATGCTGCAGTGCCGACCAGGCCGTCAAGCTGGTAAAAGATGGCGACTGGGTCGATTACAGCATGAGCTGTGCCTATCCGACGGCCCTCGACAAGGCCTTGGCCCGGCGCCGTGACGAATTACAGGACATCAAGGTGCGCAACGCCATTTCCTGCCATCCCGTCGCTATTTTGGAAGCCGATCCGGAGAACAAGACCTTTACGTACAACCTGTGGCACTGCTCCGGTGTCGACCGGCAGTATCTCGATGCCGGCCGGGCTTATCACGAACCGATGCTCTTCCGCGACTGCGGCTCCTACTACCGCCGGGGCTTTGCGCCGGTCAACGTGGCCATGATTACCGTATCGCCTATGGATAAGCAGGGCAATTTCTCCTTTGGCCTCACCAACGGCTGTCAGCAGGAAATGCTCGATGCAGCGGAACACATCATCGTCGAAGTCAATCCTAAGATGCCGACCGTCTTCGGCATGGGCAACGACCACATCCATATTTCGAACGTCGACGCCGTCATCGAAAGCGATGAACCCGTAGGGCTTGCCCCGAACCGCGAACCGGCAGAGATCGATAAGGAAATTGCCGGCAAAATCTTCCCCTATCTCCATGACGGCATTACCCTCCAGCTCGGTATCGGCGGCATGCCCAATGCCTTAGGCATCCTCATTGCCGAATCGGACTTAAAGGATCTCGGGATGCATACGGAACTCATGAGTGACGGCTATCTCAACCTCTATAAGGCCGGGAAGATCACCAATGATAAGAAACCCTTCCAGCGGGGAAAAGGTGTCTTCTCCATCTGCATGGGGTCCCAGGAGCTGTACGACTTCCTGGATCACAACCAGGACATCCTGTCAGCACCGATGTACTACGTCAACAACCCGGAAACGATTCGCCAGCTCGACGATTTCATTTCTATCAACAGTTGCATTGCCGTCGACCTCTACGGACAGGTCTGTTCCGAATCGGCCGGTACACGGCACATCAGCGGTACGGGTGGACAGCTCGACTTCGTCACCGGTGCTTATGCTGCCGAACACGGCAAGGCCTTCCTGGCCATGCAGTCCAGCCGCGTCGACCGCAAGGGCAAACGCCATTCCAACATCCTGCCGAAATTTACGGGCGGCGACATCATCACGACGCCCCGGACACAGGCCCCGTACATCGTAACGGAGTACGGCGTTGCCAACCTGTCGGGCCTGGCCACGTGGCAGCGGGCCGAAGCCTTGATTGACATCGCCCATCCGGAAGTTCGGGAAGAATTGATTCAAGCCGCCGAAGAACAGCGTATCTGGCGGAGAAGCAACAAACGATAAAGTATGTAGCTTGCCTTGCAAGGGCATTTCTATAAGCGAAGAGTCCCTCGTCATGCAGTGTGATGAGGGACTCTTTTTGTCTGCGTACTGCCTTGAATTTGTTATAATGTTGATAAAAATAATCTTTTATGCTACTATGCAGGTATAGTAAAACATGACTGAATCATCGATGAGAGAGGAGGTATTCAGCTTATGTTCAAAAAAATAGCAGTACTGATCGTTGCTTTTTCTGTCCTCTTGGGCGGCCTTTGTATGGCCGATAAGGCAGGTCCCCTTCCGGCCAGTGAAGCCTCCCTTGGCGGAATTACACTGGGAAGTCCCATGAGTTACGTTCACAGCATTTACGGAGCCCCTACGGATCGGTACCTGACTACGGGTAAATTCAATACCCCGGCTGTTGGCAACCTCTACGGCAAGGGATTTTACGTCATTGAATATGCAAATCGACCGGCCGTATTAGAACTTTATACTGATGCCCACAACGGTATTGCGACGCCCATGGGGATTGCCGTAGGCGTTCCTAAATCGTCGGTCGACAGACTCTATGGCAGTGCCAGTTATTATAAGGGCGATTACTACTACCGGACGCAAAACGCCTTGGATATTCAAATCCGGTATGGGAATGACGTCAATGGCGTCACGGTCGTTAAATCCATCAATATACAGTACCAGTCGTAACAGGCTCAATCAGGACTGCCTATGTCGTTATCATGGGCAGTTTTTTTGCGTCGCATCGGGGCGATAAAACCCTGCCGGAGAATTGTGTTTATAATTAAACGGCAGGTGCTGCAAACATATTGATAGAATTATTTTTTTATGATACGATTCAGTTATATTGAGAAGCAAACCGATAATAGAGGAGGAATTTTCTATCATGTTCAAAAAAGTGGCAGTTCTGGCATTTTCCCTTACTACCCTGCTGGCGAGTACCTGCCTGGCCGTTATGACAGGTCCCGTTCCGGACAGCGAGGCGTCGCTCGGCGGCATCACCTTAGGAAGCCCCATGAGCTATGTGCGCAGTATTTACGGCGCTCCGACGGATCGAGTCCCGACCAAGGACTATATCCGGCAAGATGCTTTCAGCAACATCTACGGCAACAGCTTTTACGTCATCGAATATCCTAAGGACAGCAGTGTAGAAGAACTCTATGTGACGGCCAACAACGGCCTTGCCACGCCTATGGGGATTACCGTCGGCATTCCCAAGTCGACCGTCGATAAGCTGTATGGTGAAGGCAGCTTTGTCCAGGGATCCTATCGCTATCTGACGCAGGAAGGCAAAGTCATTCAAATCAAATACGTAGACGACGCCAATGATGTCGCCGTCGTTAAATCCATCTATATTCGCTATTCGGCGTAATAAATCAAACAAAGGATGATAGAGGAGGATTTTGTATTATGTTTAAGAAAATAGCCCTTATGATCTTTACCCTTTCTATGCTGGCCGTCGGCAGTTGTTTCGCCGCTATGGTCGGCAACGTTCCTGACAGTGAAGCTTCTCTGGGCGGAATTACCTTGGGGAATAAGATGACTTATGTCCGCAGTATTTATGGGGAACCGACGGAACAGAGACGGGCGAAGACGGTATTGAATGAAAATGCAATCTTGTATCGCTACGGCAAGGGATTTTTTATCCTTGAAAATCTCTATAACTATACGGTCGAGGAGATTTTGACCAATGCCAATAACGGGATTTCGACGCCCATGGGAGTTACCGTCGGCGTTCCCAAGTCCACTGTCGATACATTATATGGTGAAGGGCGTCTTTGGAACGGCGCTTATCTTTACCTGACGGATCAGGGGAAACGCATTGAAATCAAATATGAAGCAGATGCCAAGGGCGTTATGGTCGTTCAGTCCATTTACGTTCGTTATCCGGCGTAAGCTTTTTTGGCTTGAAACTGCTCGTGTCAGACGATACGGGCAGTTTTTTGCGGAATGGATGGGATGTAAGCGACGGGAAATGGAACGTCGATCCGAATTACCGGCCTGTTGTTTCTGTGAAAATATTGATACCAAGAGAATCGGTATGATAATATAAACGTAGATTGATAAAACGAACGAGAATACGGAGGGAGTTGGTATTATGTTTAAAAAAGTTGCAGTCATGGTTTTTGCTCTTTCCATGATGGTGGTGAGTACCTGCTTAGCCTATACCTTTGGTCCGGTTCCTGCCAGTGAAGCCTCCTTGGGCGGCATTACCTTAGGAAGTCCCATAAGTTATGTCCGCAGTGTTTATGGTGACCCGACAGAGACTGCTTGGGGCAAGGACCGTCTCAACCAAGATGCTAAGTCATACCGCTATGGCAAGGGCTTTTTTATCCTCGAGAGGCTCTATGACAATACTGTCGCAGAACTGATGACCAGTGCTAATAATGGGATTGCAACGCCCATGGGGATTACGGTTGGCGTTCCTAAGTCTACGGTGGATGCATTGTATAGCGGAGGGCGAGACGGGAATGGCTATACCAGCTATATGACGCAGAATGGGGCCTTGATTAAAATCACGTATGGCCGTGATGCTAATGGAGTTCTGGTCGTTACGTCCATCACGATGAGGTTCCCTGAGTAAGCTGTTTGTAGAATACGTACTGCCTGTGTCTGAGACATGGGCAGTTTTTTTGTGCCTCAAAAACGTTTTTATAGGCGCATAAATAAGACCACCGGGCTGTCGAGGGATGGAGGACAGTCTGACGGTCTTGTCGTATTTTGAAGGATTTATAGTGCTTACTTGCCGAATAAACGAGCGGGCAATGGAATTTGGGCCAAGATGACGGCTACAAAGACGAGGACGCAGCCGACAATTTCTTTTCCGGTCATGACTTCGCCTAAGATGAGCCAGCCGGCTAGGACGGCAAAGACTGCTTCTAAACTCAAGATAAGGGTTGCCGTCGTCGGTTCGGTGTATTTTTGGCCGACGATTTGAAGGGTGTAGGCGACGCCGCTTGAGAGGCCGCCGGCGTATAAAATCGGCCATTTGGCATCCCAGAGCATCGAGGCCGTCGGACTTTCAAAGAGAACTGTTAAGGTTGCTGAAAAGAGGAAGGCAATGGCGAACTGGACCCAGGACATTTTGATGCTGTGGGCTTTTTTTAAGAGAAAATGATCGATGACCAAGATGTGAAGGGCAAAGAAGATGGCGCAGAAGAAGACCAGGAGGTCACCGAAGGTAATTTTAAAATCGCCGTTGATGCAGAGAAAATAGAATCCGGTCATGGCCAGGATGACACAGAAGACGATGATTCGCGGAACCTTGCGGCCGATGAAAAATCCCATGAGGGGGACCAAGACGATATAGATGGCGGTAATGAATCCGGCTTTTCCGGCCGTCGTCATGGTGATGCCGACCTGCTGCAGGGTATCGGCGATGCCTAAGGTCAAGCCGCACCAGGCGCCGCCGGTGAGGGTAATGGCATCGGGCTTGAGCTGCTGCCATATGGGCGGATACGTCCCGTCATCTCTTTTATCGGTAAATAAGAGGATGACCGGCATGAGGACGATGATGGCGATGACGTTACGGGCGGCGCTGAAGGTGAAGGGACCGATATAGTCCATGCCGATGCTTTGGGCGACAAAGGCCGATCCCCAGATGAGGGCTGTGATTAGGAGAAAAATCGTGCCCTTGGCTTCTGTTTGATACATTTTGATAAACCCTTTCATAAAATATGGAAAAAACAATAGTACTATAATATAATAATATTAGCAAAAAGTAAATAAAAAAACTTGACTTAGTGTCGACTCTAAGGTGTATTCTTTATGTACACTGAAAGAGTGATGTTAAGAATGAGTTTAAAACGAAGAGCACTTACCGCGAGGGGACACGACGCGGAAGGCCCGGTTAGAGAACCGGATGGCGGCAGTGCATCTTTGAAGAAGGGAGTGGCGGCGATGAAGATGACGAGAAAAAGAATGAGCCTGGCTGTACTCGGATTGGCGGTCGGTGTTTTTTTATTCTTTTTAACGGGATATATGAACTGCCTGCAGGCAAGTCTGCAAGGGTCTTCCCATAATAGTGCCTTTATTTTCGGCGATGCCGGGCCGTACGCTGCCAAGACGAGGCTTTCTTTTGAAGGCGGCCATGCCGTGCTGGGGCTCTACGATACGCCGGCAGCCTTAGAACTGTCCGAACGGCAGCCCCTGGTCGTACCGCTGCAGCGCAAAGAGGGACGAATCATTCTGCCTGACATGCCGCCTGTCGTCTTGTCGGATGCGGATAAGACGGAAATGACGCCTAAAATCGGTGATATTGCCTTTGATACAAAGACACAGGAACTGGTTATCTTCTGCCAGCCGGAAGATACCGTGTCTACCTTGATCCCCGTCGGGCGCGTCATTGGCGGTATGAATTATTTGCTGCAGACGGACGGTGAATTTGCCGGTTACCTCATGAATGAATAGGGAAATTTATTTTAGGATTCATGCATTTATCGTAGGAGGAAGAATATGTTTGGCTTAGGAGCTCCGGAATTACTGCTCATTTTAGTCATTGCCCTCATCGTCTTCGGACCGGGGAAACTGCCGACCATCGGCAGCGCCTTGGGAAAGAGCCTGAGGGAATTTAAAGATGCCGTCAATTCGGCTGAGACGAGATCTGAATCGTCGACAGCCAAAACGGAAGCGGAAACGAAAAAAGAAGATACCGATTCAAATCAGAAAGCATAGTCGTCTTGGCTATGCTTTTTTCGTTGGTTTTCAGTTGGAGCAACCCTTTCTTCTCATCAATGCATAAATCGCCTGCTTATTGTAATAATTTTCACAAAATATGATTGCAGTTAAAGGCCGAAAGATTTATACTATATATAAGGTTATCTCATACTACTATTGCAAGTCATGAAGGAGGAGACATTTATAATGTACAAGCTTTCACAAGTTCCTGAAGAGTATAAGAAGAAGTTAATTACTGCTGAACAGGCAGCGGCCCTCGTACGAGACGGCGAACGCGTTTCTTATGGTCTCGGCTGCTCGGCTCCGTATGATATCGACATTGAAATCGGTAAACGGGCAAAAAGTTTACACGGCGTTGAAATCGTCGCTTCGACCATCGTTAAAGACGAACCTTATGCGGCATATTTAAACAGTGACTCTAACGATCAAATCCGCTTCGCTACGGGCCATATGAACGGCTTTGAACGGAAGATGTGCAAAGACGGCCGCTGCTGGTTCCTGCCGATCTTGTTTAACGAATTGCCGAAGTACTGGCAGCATATCGATAAATTGATCATCCAGGTCCATCCCATGGATAAATGGGGGAACTTCAACATCGGGCCTCAGGCTGCTGACCTTCGCGGCCTCATTCGCGCAGCTAAGACGATCATCCTCGAAGTCAACCAGAACATGCCGAAAGCTTTGGGCTATGAAACGGAACTGAACCTCTGCGACGTCGACTATGTCGTCGAAGGCTCGAACCACCAGATGCCGCAGATCCCGAATCGTCCGGGAACGGAACTCGATGATAAGATCGCGGACCACATCATTCCCCTCATCGAAGACGGCAGCACGCTGCAGCTTGGCATCGGCGGCATTCCGTCGGCTGTCGGCAAGAAGCTGGCTGAATCGGACGTCAAAGATTTGAGCGGTCATACGGAAATGCTTGTCGACTCCTATGTAGACCTTTATGAAGCCGGTAAGATTACGGGCAAGAAGAACCGTGATAAGGGTAAAATCATGTACGCTTTTGCCGGCGGTACACAGCGCCTTTATGATTTCATCGATGACAACCAGATCGTATTCAACGCACCGGTAAGCTACATCAACAACATCGGCGTCGTTGCCAGCATCGATAAATTTATCTCCATCAACGGCTGCATCGACCTCGACCTCTACGGCCAGGTCAACGCTGAAACAGCCGGCTACCAGCAGATCAGCGGCACCGGCGGCCAGCTCGACTTTGCACAGGGCGCTTTTGCATCGGAAGGCGGTAAGAGCTTCATCTGCGTCCATTCGACGCGTACATTCAAAGATGGCCACGTCGAATCCCTGATTAAACCGACCCTGCCCCAGGGCACGGTCATCACGACGCCGCGCTCGGCTGTACACTACATCGTTACCGAATACGGCACGGCCCTCTTAAAAGGCAAATCGACGTGGGAACGTGCAGAAGCCCTTATTAACGTCGCTCATCCGGATTTCCGTGAAGACCTGATCAAACAGGCTGAAAAAATGGGTATCTGGACACAGACCAGTAAAGTTACCATGTAATACGTCTTTCCGGATTATCCGGAAACTGTCCCCGTATGCAATACAAGAACACCTGCTGCAAGTGCTGCGGCAGGTGTTCTTTGCGTATGGGGTTTACCCTGTTGAGCTGGCAACGCCTGCGAAACAATAACCCACCCGC